>OIZV01000040.1_pt1 | contig 89629 bp, 113 predicted proteins | sample 1588681 | NCBI WGS metagenome assembly OIZV01 (sample SAMN03283281) | human gut metagenome | biome: human-associated habitat; material: feces | host: Homo sapiens | place: Peru | collected 2012 | reverse complement strand
GCCAATGACGATGATGCCGCCGCCCGCCATGAGCTGCTTCATGCCCTGGGACTTGGAGCCCGGGTTATCCGAGCCGTAGCCCTCCAGCAGATTGACCACGCCCCACACGCCAAGGCCAGCGCCGAGCGCGATAACGAGGGTCTGTAAAGTGTCGATTGCAGATGAGAAAAATGCCATATAAGCCTCCATTTCTCCGGGATTTTCCCGGTAACAAAAAAGCCGCCCATACAGGCGGCAGGTTACAAACTTCGGGACACTTTGTCTCGAAGCGTTTATGCAAAGGCGTCTGGATCGTCGATGTCATCATAGTTGAGGATGTCCTCGTCCTCTTCCGTGAGTGCATCGTCCGGCACAGTCACCTCATACATCGTACACGCCTCGTTCAGCCCGGGCCGCCTGCGGCGGTTAATGAGCCTGTCGAGGTCAAAAGCGTTTTTCTGTTTATCAGCCTCCGCCGTATAACGGTAGTTCGGATGCCGTTTCAGGTCATACTTGGGAGAGAAAAACGGGGGCAGGCCCCGAAGTTGCAAAATACATTTGTCTCCCGGCATAGTTGCAAGCTCGGCTGGGGTCATCAGTTCCCGGCCCAGCCGCTGGGTGTTTTGACTGTAGCTTTCCGACTGGCCACGGGAGCGGCTGTCGGTCTGCATACTGATTGTGGCTTTTCCCAACCAGTTCTCGGATATTTCCTTGATGGTGCTGGCTTCGCGGCCACCGAGGAACACCACGCTGTCCATGTTGCCGAGGATTGTCTCAGCGTGTTTATCATAAATGGCCTTGCATTGTGCCAACTGCTGATACAACAAGCACAAACTCACCTCACGGGAGCGGATGACCGCGACCAACTTTTCGAGCTGGGGCACCTGTCCCGTGTTGGCTGCCTCGTCCCACAGCACCCGTACATGGTGCGGCAGGCGGCCACCGTGAACATTGTCCGCCCGTTCACACAGGAGGTTGAACATCTGCGAAAATGCAAGTGCCACTAAAAAGTTGTAGGTCTGCGTGGTATCGGAAATGATGAAGAATACCGCCGTTTTCCGATCTCCGATGCGGTCAAGCTCCAATTCGTCATAGGCCATGACTTCACGAAGCTGCGGGATGTCAAAGGGAGCCAGCCGCGCACCGCAGGAAATCAAAATGCTTTTTGCCGTCTTGCCGCTGGCCAATTTGTACTTTTTATACTGTTTGACCGCGAAGCAATCCGGCTTACGCTTTTCGAGCCCGGCAAACATATAGTCCACCGCGTTCATAAAATCCTCGTCATCCTCCTTGACCTCCATGCCGGAAATCATATCCACAAGGGTATTCATGTTCCGATCCTCGGCAGGCCCCTCGAAAATGATGTAGGCAATCAGGGCGCAGTACAAAAGCGTTTCCGCTTTCGTCCAGAACGGATCGCCCTCCTTGCCCTCGCCCTTGGTGTTGGTGATCAGGGCGTTCACGAATTTCAGGATGTCGGCCTCGTTGCGGATATACGATAAAGATAGTGATAGGTAACCCTTTGAAATTATCTCCGGGTTTTCCCCCACTTCACACCGGACATGCAGCTTTCACCGCATCCGGCGTTCCATCAAGCATAGTTTCAGCAGTGATACACAATCACTCTTTCACATTGGCTAAGTTTGCTACTTTGCTGCCAGTAGCGGCAGTCCTGCGGTAGCACGCAGTTTGTTCACTTTGGTAATAACTTTGGCATTCAGAGAGTATTCCTTCACCAACGCCACTACAGACATCATGTCTTCCGAGCTGACTATTGCCAACCCCTGCAAAGAAAGAAGCAACAGGTTCTGGTAGCTGTCATTGCCCTTCTTACAATCGTTTGTTTTCCTGTAACAGATACAGGTTTGAACATCCAGTTTCTTCCCGGTGATTGCACATTTACCGTCTTGCCCTGCATAGAGGGAGACCCGGTTGTCGTTGTATCTTATTGATTCGGTCGATATCGGATGCCTCATCAGCCAGAGCATTGAATTTACGTCAACCCTGAGATTGTCGTGTATCTCTGCTCTACCTTCGGACGTATACGGATTGATTTTTCGGCTTTTCCGCATTGGAATCTTGAATTGCACGTAGGCTAATGGAACCAGTGGCGTTTCTCCAATCCATCGCATTTGCTTCGATTTTCCGTACCGTTTCCTTAGATATCTGTTTTTGATTTCGCCCTGCTTCTTGATTCCGTCAATACGATGGAGAAGCTGTCCATTGATTGGACGGGCGATATCGCTGAAATTCAAGTTGACCCTTGTCGCAATGCAGTAATAGTCCTGCACTCCGATAACCTTGGCATTATAGTCCCCCACATTCAGGCTTATTTCTTCAGCCGTCTTACTACTTTGTATTGCCTTGACACTGTCAGCCATTTCCTTGCTGATTCTGTGTATGGCTTTATCGCAGACATTTGAAGTTATCACCCACGAGTTACTTTTGCGCCGCAGTTTTATGCGAAAACCCAGAAACTCACTGTCACGTTTCCTGAGATTAGTCACTTTTGACTTTTCATCAGACACTTCCAGTTTTAGCCGTTTCCATAGCCAGTCTTTGACTGCATAATAGGTTTTCTCTGCATCCTCTTTGGTTCTGCAAAATATCTTGAAATCATCCGCATAACGGACAATCCGCATCTCCTTGAGGTTGCTTTTCTTCAAGGCTGTATAGCTGTTGCACTTTTTCTCTGCGCCGTTGGGATAGTAGGTCACTTTACACGGATGTTTCATGTGCCTCACCATTTCATCCCACTGAGAGGCAATCCACCAGTCCAGTTCATTGAGGACAATGTTTGCCAGCAATGGTGAAAGGATACCACCTTGCGGCGTTCCCTTGGATGGGAGGACGGTTTCTCCATCAGGCATTTCGATTGGCGCTTTCAGCATGGCCTTGATGATCTGAATCAACTTGGTGTCCCGTATACCTAAAGTCCAGATCTGTTTTAGCAGCTTTCTGTGGTCGACGTTATCGAAGAATCCTTTAACGTCCACATCTACTACATAGTGAAGCTTGTTCCTTTGGGCGAGTCCATACGCATAGGAAATCGCATTTTCTGCGCTCCGACACGGTCTGAACCCATAAGAGTGCTCATAGAACTTTGCTTCGCAGATTGGCTCCATGACCTGCAAAATACATTGCTGTACTATTCGGTCAATAATACACGGTATTCCCAGAGGCCTCATCTTTCCGTTTGGCTTTGGTATTTCTACTCTTTTTACTGCTTTTGGTTCATACCTCCTGAACTGTTTCTGGATGAGCTTTACAAACTTATCCTCTGGCATGACTGCCAATGATTCTATTGTCCGCCCATCCGTGCCTGCGGTATGACTGCCATCATTGCCTTTAATATTTCTGAATGCCAGCTTGATGTTGCTTGGGGCACTGATGATATCCATCAGATGCCCAAAGACTTCACCACTTTTGCTGTCGGCATACAGACTGTCAAAGGTTTTCTGCATGTCATAGTATTCCGCATGGCGCAACTTGCTTTTCTTCTTAGCTTTTTGTGCCATGTACATCACCCCATTTCTATGAAACCGAGCGACAATTTCTTTTTCTTACTCGACTGCATGAATAGTGGTTGTGTACTGCTGACGTTTTGCCTGACTTGTGGCCATTCCTAACCGTCCTCTTTTTCGCAGACGATATCATCGGTTCGACCACTGCTTTTCAGCAGGAATTCATCCGCTTATTATTCTTCGCCGGATTATCCAGTAGACTTCCTGCCTTTCCTTGTTCCGATAATCCTATCTGTACATACATACCTTTAGGTGTTCCCTCTGGGCCTGACAGCTTGGACACGCCTGTAACGTGCCACGGCGTTTCGTAACAACCATTTCTACTAAACCGTACTGCCTGGGCTTTAACCCACACACCCATTTCTGAGTGTGGCACTTTTAGACCTTTACATTCGGGAGCTTCGTCAGACATCTCTGTCATTCTCACCATGGGTATCTTATAGATCCCCGGCATATAGGATGCACCGTCCACCTCTGGACAGCTTTCGTCAGCTTAACCTGTTACGGCATCTCTCTGCCGACTTTACCGGGCTTCACACAGAGTTTGGCCTCTGCATGCCGGAGTATCAGGGGAGGCGTTTCAGGGCGTTACCCCTTCATTCCACCTCTCGAATTATCAGTTCACAGAACTGATTGAAACAGCGCTGTGCGCCGCCTTTTCAGCGGCGAACAAGTCGCACGGTTATAGTGCATGGATTTTGAAAAATCTATGCTGTTGAATACCTTGATTTTGTACCCGCGTTTTTGCAGAAAAGCCCCGACCTGTCCCAGCACACCGCCTTTCGGATCGACCACCACATAAGAGGAATGAGCCTGTAAAAGCTGGGGCGTAAGCCAGAAGCGGGTTTTGCCGGAGCCGGACGAGCCGATAATGCAGCAATTCAGGTTTCGGGCATTTGCGGGGATTTTCGGGCGGGTGTTCATCGTGAGGAACTCCGTCCCGGTCAAAATCACGTTGTTTTCAAACTTCGGATCGACAAACGGCTTGATGTCTTTTTCCGTTCCCCAGCGGGCGCTGCCGTATTCTGCATCCCGCCGAAACTTCTTGGCGTTCTTGCTTTTGAAATAGATCAGCAGCCGGAAACCAACTGCGCCTACAATACCGACAAGCCAATCCAGCGGAGCAAGACCGGGTGCAAAGTCAGCAAAGGCCGGGCCAATCGTCTGGCCCAGCCCGATGAGCTTATGTGCAAAATCGTTACCCGCCGCCAGCCGGTAGGCCGTTCCCAGCTTGAGGAACGCCCACAGGATGAACAGATAGGGAATGTTTGGAATGAGATATTTTCTAATCTTATCTGTCCTCATGGGCCACCTCCTTTGCACGTTCTTTCTGTTTCGGCTTTTCTTTAGAAAGCTGATCCGCCGCCTGTTGCAGTTGTTCTCGGATGGGAACACGGTTCGATTTTGCTTTGCTTAACACCTTCCGGGAATACTCAGAAAAGCAGGCGGTCATTGCGTCTGCCTGTCCAGCCTTGAAAAACAGCAGGTATTTGTCCGGCCCGGTTTTATAGAACGCATAGTCTACATTCCATTTCCGGGCCACGCGGTCAAAGGACTTGGCATCCCCGGATAGCTCAATGCTGTTTGTGGCTGTGCCGTGGGCCATGAGCTTTCGCACACTTTGTTTGCCATGCGGTACTTGCCGCCCACGGTATGCCTTGCGGATCTTCCGGCCCACCATGCCCAGCACATACGCCAGTCCCCGCGCCGTCAGCTTGGTTGTTTTTACAGATATGGCTATCGTGCGCCGGGAAATATCTTCATCAATCAGTTACACCGCCTCCTTCCTTGGGACAATTTGTCTCGAAGTGCCATCACCGATCCCCACGGTCTTTTTTCTGCATTTGACGGTAGCCCTCCAAAGAAGAACCGTCTATGATTTCCTGATAAGCGGCCATTTGCTCCCGGATAGAGAGCTTCGGGAAAGAGAACACCTTATGTTCCTTGGGAATATCCTGCAAGCCATGATACACTTCCACGAAATGATCGCTTTCTTTGACAACATAGCCGCCCGGGGCAAAATGGCCGTTTTCGTGGATGCAGGCATCCCGGCCATACGCCTCATAATCGAAATACGGTTTTACCTGATCCGGCACATCCAACATTTCCAGATCGTCCACATAAATACGCCCCAGCGTTTCCTCATCGGATACGCCGGGGTAAAAGCCGTAACAGTCCAGATTTTGTGTCAGATTGATGATGTCCCGCACCGAAGAACAGTGATCGCCGCTGTCGAGGACGGCCTCCAGTGTTTCCAGCTCCGATGAGGTAAGCTCGGAAAGCAGGCAGGCCAGATGATTAAGCTCGTCCAGATTTTCATACTCGCTCAAATGGTCATAGAGCCCCAGCACATCCCCATCGAAAGAGGTAATAAAAATTTCCTGATAGCGGACGCCATCCACGCCGATCCGCTTCAATAGAGCCTCCACCTCTTGGGCGGTTGTGGGAAATTTCAGTGTTTCACCCACAAGCTGACCCTCGCTGTACTTCCCGGCGTTGGTAACGTAGGCTTCAAACAGGGTCGCCATCAGCGGCGGCCCTGTCCCTTGACGGTCAGGATACCCTCAAGGGTTGTTGCCGTAATTCCCAGCCGCTGGGCCACGGCAATATCATTTTTCATGGCTTCGGTCATACTGTGCCCGCAGACAACCAGCACATGAGAACGGCGGAGCAGGTCACGGCTCATGTCGATGCCGCTTTTATGCTCCTCGGGAACGGCATCGTTGAGAAACAGGGGCAAGTACAGGGGCGGGCAAATAGGAGAAAAGCCTGCCTCATACACGGTGCGGCAATACTGCGCCGCCAGTTCTGCGTTTTCGCTATCGCCGCCGAGCCATGCAGCGGTGATATAAGCAAGGGGTCGTTTCATCGTTCATACCTCCGATATTTTAATAAGAAAGTTCAACCCAAACCCCACGCCCTTTCCCAGTCTTGGGAAAGGGGGCGGCTCTGGAGGATATACCCCCGCCGCTTGCCGGGGAAATAGCACAACCGGGGCAGACCGTCAAGGGCGAGCCGCCGAAAACGGCGGTGCGCTGCACCCTTGACGGCCCACTCCCGGCTGTACTAAAAAACAGGCGGCGACGGGGGATATATACCACCAGAGCCTCTGCGCGAGGGCGGGGCCCTCGGGACAAAGTGTCTCGAAGTTGTTACTTGTCAAGTTCCTGCTTTTTCGGGGCTTTTGCCAGCTCCGGCGGCTGTTTTTCTTTCCAGTCATCCAGCAGGGACATAATCTGTTCTTTCATTTTGGCGGGAGTGACCTCCTTGCCAAAATACTTTTCCAGTTCCGCAGTAGAAATAATCACGCCTCGATCCTCCTTTTTCTGTTCTGATAAGATGCCGTCAATGACATCGCCGTTGAGCTTGCCTTCCTTATCCAGCTCCCGGAGCCGTTTAGCCTGGGCCAGCGAGGGCGAAGCCTGCTCCCCGTCAATGGAAACAGCAATAAGCCTCTGATTTTTGGGTTTGATGTAGGACAGCTCCACGGCAGGCATGAAGCCCATCTTTTTATCGTCTACCTTATCCAGAAGCTCCGGCACAAGGGAGTTGAGCCGCAAGTAGCGCATGACCTTTTTATAGTTCATCTCATGCGCCTCGCCCACAATCTCAACCGAGCGTTTTCCAACATCGCCTTCCGCAACGCCTTTCAGCCGCCCGCCCTGATGCTTAATGTCCTCAACCTCAAGTTCCAGCAGCGCGGCCAATTCGCTGGGGAGCATCCCGTCACGCTGCTTGTTGCTGTCCTTCATGGCCTGCACCGCTTCGTGGTCGGTCATTTCACGGACAATAAAGGGCATTTCCTCCAGCCCCGCCAGTTCACTGCCGTGGGTACGGCGATGGCCCGCTACAATTTCATAGCCGTTTCCGTCCTTCTCCGGGCGGGCAAGACCGGGAACCATTACACCGTTTACGCGGATAGAAGCAACGATTTCCTGCATCTTCGCATCGTCCCGTACCTTAAAGGGGTGTGGACGGAATGTGTGAAACGGATGAACCTCGGAAAGTTTCAGATAAACCAGCTTGCCTTCTTCAACCGGGCGGGGCGGTGTGGTCGGCTCGGGAGCCGTCTGTTCCGCAGCAGCAGTTTCCTTCGGTGCCGTATCCTGTGCGGGCTTAATGGGCTCCTTGGCATCCGGGGCCTTTCCGTCACTTCGGGACACTTTGTCTCGTTTGGACGGCTTGGGCTTGTCAGGGGCCGTCTTATCCGCCTTGGGTGGGCGGCCCTTGCGGGCCCCAGCCGATTTCTCCGCTTTCTGATTTTCAGTCGCGGCCTTTTCCGCTTTCGGCGGACGGCCACGGCGCGGCTTTTTCGGTTCCTCCGTATTGGCGGGCTGCGGTGTTTCTCCGGGGGCTGCCGCCTCTGGCGTTTCGGGGGTTTCCGACTTTTCGGCTTCGGCGCGGGCGTTCTGCCTCTTTTCCGCCATAAGCTCATTGATTTTGTCAAAGGACACAACCACATCGCCGGGCTCGGGTATGGCAGGCCCGGTCTGTTCCTGCTGGGGCTCAGACGCTGCGGCCTGTTCGGGTGTGGTGATAGGCTCGGCGGCCTCCGGGGAAATATTCTCCGCAGGGCCCGTATTCAGTTTTTCATCGGCCATTTACGATCCTCCTTTTCGTTAAAGTTGCACAAATTTGAACGCTAAAATTTTGTAGTTATTTTTGTGCCTCCTTTCCGTCTATCCACGCAAAAAAGCCGCCCGTTTTTCATACCGGACGGCTTTTTGCGTAATGTGATAGATCAAATATTATTTTTTCTGGTTTGTAGGCTCCGAAAAGCCTTGTATTTACAGTGTTCCTAATAGGAAGTAATCATACGCTGTATCTCTTACCAAGGTGATGAACTCCCAATCGGTAATATTATCCTTGTGGGTATATCCGTTCCTAAGATTTTTGAACATGTGTAGAAGGATAATAATAGCGTCACAGGTCTTGTCGTCAATGTTACGCTTGAAAATCATGGGACGGTGTTTGAAGAAGTCCAATGCCCCTATCAACGCACCGATGGTCGTATCTAATATGCCGGGATCATCATCTTCCCATTTTATTTCAGAGCTGTTTATCGGCAGATAGCTTGGAGCTCCTTTCCTTTTAATTGAAATGCTATCGCCTTTATGCGAAAAGAGAATATCCCAGATTAACTGTTCAACAGATTTAAAGTACCCCATGGCTACTGGCGAATAATCAATCCGACCGGCTTCTGCCATAGAATCATATAGCCACTCCGCGGTTAAAAAACTCTGTGCGCAATCTCTTCTCCCAAGAAGGACCTTGTAATAAGACTTTTCAATAAACTGATTATTCAGAGCGCGCCATTGTTCCTCGGAAATGGGAGCATCTGATTTTCCAACGAACCGCGGGTTTTTAGCTTTTTTCGCTTTTTCATCTTCTTTTATCTCGTCAAGCGCTTCTTTGTATTTGACTGAGCCTATAAGTTTTTGATATTCCCTTTATAGTTGAAGTGTAGTAGTTCATAATCAGCGGATCGTCTGAAGCTAAACTGTGCGTTCGGAGTCAATGTCCTTGTTACTGACATGCCCAAGAATGACTTGACCTCTTTGGTGAAATGAGAAATAAACGTCATAAACGTGTTTTCCTCTTCTTCACCAAACATAAACCGCAGGAAAAACGGAAGCGACAGAGTGTGCGTTCCCCGGGCAGGATCGTTTTCATCATTGTTATGGTTTAGTATTTCTGAAAATGCATTCTGTTCAACTAGGGAAACGTATGCATAACGAACTTGTTTTGCTATAGCAAATTTCGCCATCAACTTGTCATTGATACGGTGGTTCAGGCCGTATTCACGTATAATAAACAGATTATCGCCATTTGGAGTTTTTTGAATAAAAGCGAGTATCGGCTTGGGATACAATCCATATTTCGCAAAATCAACGAGTTCAAAATCTGTTTTGTACCGTTTAAGCAATGCAACGAATATCTCACAGAACATATCATACGAGTAGCTTGTTGCTTCTTCAACAATGAACGAGTACTGACCATAGTCTTTTCCACCAATATCAAGTACACGTGAATCCAGAGCAGCCCTTGCTATTGGATTCACTTCCTCGGGCTGAACAGCATGCGCATTGCGAATGTTTTTTATTTTATTAAATGCCTTGGCTTTTGCACTCTCATAAATATCATGATTATCCAAAACTACATCCTCCTTTACGCAAGCTATATTAGTACATCTCAGTTATCCGCTTCGCTGTCTGAGCAAACTCTTCTCGAACATTCTCCGGCGAGAGGATTTCTACCGACGTTCCAAACCCAAATACCCAAGCGAAAAACTGCGGGGATACCGCCACGTCGACTCTGACGGTGAAATGGTTTTCATCCGATGCTACGATAATTGTGTCTCTGCCGAACCGGTCTATGACGGGGCCGACGAGGTGGTTCTCAAAACGCAGCTGAACCGTCTGAACTTCGCCGGTAAACATGCCGAATACCTTCTTTGAGTATTGGGACATGTCGATCTTGCTGAATTCTTCTTTGCCGTCACGGGCCTGATCGAGGGCGGATATTTCTGTCATCTTATCAACCCGGTAATGCTTCAGCTTTCCCGCGGCCGTATCATATCCGAGCATATAATAGTTCTCGTCATCCCACATCAGGGAGAGCGGGCTAATTTCGTACCACGCACCGTCCTTGCGGAACTTCCGCTCCTTGGTGATGGTGTAATCGTAATAGCGGAAGCGAATGACCTTGTCCTGCGTTATGGCCGTAGAGATTTCGTCGACGTTATAATAAACGCTCTCGTTCATGCTCTTTACGCGGTTTCGGACGTAGACCTGGCGTTGCAGGAGCTGGGCGTCATAAGCACTTGCTAGGCCTTCAATCTTTTTGATGAGACTGAGGGTCTTTTTTTCTGTAATAAACTTTGAGGACTGAACGCTGTCCACAAGGAGCTTTAATTCGGGCACTTCAAAGTCGCGGCTGCCGACATAATAGCCGGTGGTCTTGCCGCGGGACTGAATAATGTCAAGGCCGAACAGGCGCAGGGCCTCCATGTCATCATATAAGGTTTTTCGCTCAACTTTGATGTCGTGGCGAGCAAGTTCATCTGTCATCTGCTGAATGGAGATAGGATGGATTTCGTCGGACTTCTGCAGCAGGTACTGCATCAAATATAAAAGCTTCAGTTTCTGATTTGCGGATTTGGGCATAACAACCTCCTAGCTTATCAGAGCTCAGATTTCAGAGCATCGATAAAATCTTCATAGGAGTCGTAGTCCTCGGGCTCAATGAAATATTCCTGTGCCAGCGCTGAGATATTATCAGGAATAGCAGATATCCAGGCTTCCTTTTCGGCAGCAGCTTCCTGGTACTCTTCCTCGGTATCGTAATCGTCCGGGTCGAGGCCAATTTCGTCGCCGTAGTATTGATCACGCCAATCTTCATCGGAATCGCCATCCCCGGAACCGAGAGAAATGCTCAGGGTAATACTCAAGTCGCTGTTGTCAGTGTCGTCGGCGCTATCAGCCTCGTCGTCATCCTCCATCATTTTCTGAAGAAAAGCGAATTCTGCTGCCTGCTCGAAGATATCAAGATCGCCGTTGCCGTTGAAATCAAACATGTTTCCGAATATGCCTTTAGACATTACGAACACTCCTTTTTAATAATATATCACAGAATTACTGTACAATAAAGTGGATAATAAAAATTATTTACCACCGCTGGAGGCCGTTTCTGGCTTGTTTTTCTTCCAGCATACTTAGTGTATCAAATGGAGTGTCCAAAAAAACGGATAGTGCTAATATAGCGTCCACCAATAATCAAAAACACGACGATAATGGTTGCCTTTTACAGGCATTTCTTTATAGTGCCTTGTGCGTTTGCTGGTTTGTCGTTTTATCCAGCGCTGACAGTTGCTGTTCTTGGGGTACTTTATGTACTTACCGCACGGAACAGGGTGCGGGCCATCGAAAGACCAATCAACATATCCAGCATGAGGGACATAGCTGCTGGTCACGATCTTATAGAGCCAGTTAAAGCGTTTCGTGCGTTGCCCCCGGCGATACTCCCAAGTGCGAGAAGGAGGCGCAGGTTTAGTCTGCTCCTCCTCCAATTCTGCGATCCTCATGTTTAATTCTGTTTCTGTCATAAGCCTTTCTGTTCGGAACGGTACGGGTCACAGGGCAGAGGCCGTTCCAGCTGCCCCGCTGTCTCTTATGATACTCTTTCTGCGCTTTTTTGCTTTGCTTGGCCATCGGGATTAATTGCTCCATGGTCTTGCCCTCCTTCCTGACGTAGTTGCCTTACGCCCTCCAGTGCCTTCTTCTTTATGTCCTCGCAGAACTCCGTATAATCTCTGTGCCCGCAGATGAGCATCTTATTCGGAAGCTCCTCCAAAGCAGCACAAAATTCGGCAGAGTCTCGCTTACGGCATTTGCAGAGAATTACAATGTATTCAGTATCCGCATGAGCGTATTCCTGCATAAAGCCGACCCGCACCTTGTGTTTTATAAATAGGTTATCTGCGAGATAATCCTTGGTGTCAAAATATGCGTAATAATCGTAAAGCAGGGAGAACTTCTCCAAGCTCCAGCCGCAGAGCAGCTCATTCGCCATCGACGCCCTCCGTAATACCGAATTCGGCGTAAAGGTCCGCCTTCAGTTCTGCTATGGTTTTATCCACCTCGCGCTTGACCAACTCTTCCGGCGAAGTCTTGAGCCATTTCTTTTTGAAGTACCTGAGATCTTCTTCATAGCTTTCCTCACCGGTATCCCCGGATATCATCCAGTCAAAGCTGTGGATCAGGCAGAGGAGGTCCCAGCACAGCTCGGATACCTGCCTGTCTTTCAGCGGGTTGATCCGCCTTGCCTGATCCGCAAGGTCAAATTCGCTCTGGCCACGTGATGGGCTGAGGTAATTGAACATTTCGCTGGACAGGCTGTCATTCGTATAATTGAAGCGTCCTCCACTCATTCTTTTCACTCCTTGAAATTATTATTGCTATAAAAACTGAAAAAGTGTTGACATCTTATTTCCAATCGTGTATTCTGTGATACTCTGCTTTAAGCAGAATCTGATTGGAGGCGAAATGCTATGCACACTAAACGCTTCCCGGTAATCGATCCCGTTGCGACCGGTGCGAACATTGTCCGGCTTCGCAAAGAACGTGGGCTGACGGTCCGGGACTTGCAGTCTTACTTCGGCTTTGAAGAACCGCAGGCCATTTACAAATGGCAGCGTGGTCAGAGCCTTCCGACTGTCGACAACTTGTACGCTCTTGGTGCCTTGCTTGATGTAACCATGGATGAAATCTTGGTACAGTCAGGACCGAAACTGAATATCGTAGTTTCTGGGCAGCAGGCTGAGTCCTGCTGCTCAATTCATTTAATCGGCTCTTTTGGATACGATAGAAGTCCAATCGCACTTCAACCATTTATGCCAGCGGAATGTGCGTAAGAGCAATGCCCCGTGGGACAGTACTCTGCAGCAACAGCGCCAGCGGAGAGAAAAATGTTTTTCAAGAACATTTTTTAGCATCAATAACCAGTTGATGTTTCAAATCTCAGAATTTGAGTGGCGGGTTTGCGGCCCAATGATGGAGAGGTGTTTTTGTCAGGTGATGTGATGGCGATAAGCGGGAGGGCGAGCTTTCGTTAGAATGTTGTGTGCATCTTGAAACGAATGGCGCTCCGATCATCTTTTATATGGAGCCGAATTAGGGCATCGGCAGCCTAACTTGTGAGTGTGCAGCCTTATAGTTCATCTGCACCTGAACCGATCTCCATGCTCTCTTATTCTATCGTACCCAAAACAGCCGATTAAGGCTGCTTTTATATTATTCAGCGGGCTGGTCGGCTTTAGTGAAGCCGTCGAAAACATCCGCGAAGGTGTCGTTGACATCAAACGGGGCTTCGTACTCGACTTCGGAGTTTACAAGCGCCTGATCGAGCTGGTTAGAAACCTCATCGGACTGCTTGCTCAGCTCGGCAGCGTATTTGCGGACCAGGTTTCTATCGAAATTGATAGTGGTAACTCGCTTCACGTCGCACTTGTAGGACACCTGGTTGCCGTCGGTGTTGAAACGGTAACCGTAGCCGCCGTTCTGGGAAATCACCTCAGAGCTGCGGATGTCAGCCATTCGGCGAAGGACGGTGGTAATGTTATGACGGTTGTTGTTGAGGCTGGCCTCTGCATCGAAGTCGATGTCCAGCTTGGCTTTTGCCTCATGGATAGCGGCAAAGAGGCGCTCCCGCTCAGCCAGAAGATACATCATCATTCCGACGATATCGTTGATCCGGTCGGCGTATTCAGAGGGAGCAGCTTCTACGACTTCCTCATTCTCGGCTCCCTCCATGACTTTCTTACGAAGATAGGTGCTCTGGGTTTTAGTGGTGTTTCGGTCGTTAGAGAGAATGTTGCGGCATTCGTCGAGCAGGCCCTGCAGCTTGTTCTGGTACCGGAAAGCTTCTTTCAGATTCATCATAGTATTTCACTCCTGTTCAATCGTTTTTGTTGTATTAAGCATACCGTAGTAATTTGCTTTTGTCATTGAACTGCTGGTTCAATCGCTATAGAACTCGGCCATGTCATCAAGCCGCAGGCAGGCCAAGCGGCCAAACTCGTACCCGCATCCGCAGTCGATGTCGATCTTATCGCTGCGGATCATAATCTTTGCAGGCAGATCGCTCTCGTAACAGAAAACCGGTGTATGGCCGTATATCACGAGCTTGTCCATGTAGAGCACGTCATATGGACGCAGCCGTTGCCAGACAGAAAACTCTTCATCTGATTCATAAGCTCGAATGCTGAGGTGCTGGGCTTCAATCGGAGCTCCATGCACAAGCAGAATCGGCCGCCCGTTTACTTCTATATCGATGTTAATGGGCAGTGAAGAGATATAGTCGAGGATTTCTTTTCTGTATTCCTTTCGGCAGTGCTTGAAAGCGCTGTGCGTACAATAGCCGCCGTTGTTGTACCATAGGCGCTCACAATGCCCGTCGCAGCCGGTTTCAAAGTACTGCTGCATCATATACTCGTGGTTTCCCTTGAGCAGGGTCATGTTCGGAGCCTTCATGATCTCACGTAGGATTTTCAAACCGTCAGGGTAACGATCCACGACATCGCCAAGGATATACAGGTGATCAGTCGGCTTTAGCTTGATCTGGCGCTTGATGGACTGCCATCGCTGCATGTTTCCGTGAATATCCGACACTACATAAACCATCAGTGGGCCTCCTTGAACCGGGCATTGTTTTCAAGCAGCTCATCCAAAGATGCCGGAGCGTACCCGTTCACCTCAACCCCGGCATTCAACATCCGGTCTGATCCTTTAATAATCGGCCAGAAATCCATGCTAGTGTCGTTGTGAATATGCCCGAAGATCATGTACGCCTTTCTGCCTCCCGGCCAGGACATCATCGGGTAATGACACGCGACCAGCTGATGCTGACCATCGGAGAACTTGAGCATTTCGCTGACGCTCTCAAAGTAGTGGGACAGCTCAACCTTTGAAACCCAATGCTTGTCGTGGTTCCCTAGGATCAGGTGCTTTCTCCCTTTCAGGCGATCTAGGTAGTATTCCGGCGCGTTGCTTGCCCGGAATATCAGATCTCCGAGAATATACACGGTATCGAGCTTATTTACTTTTGCGTTCCAGTTTTCTATTAGCCGCTCGTCCATCTCCTCGGCAGAGGCAAACGGACGGTCGCAAAACCGGATGATATTCTTGTGACCGAAATGCAGGTCGCTGGTAAAATAAATCACTTGTCCTCCTTATAATTCCTGCAGGCCTCCTCAATAGCTTCTCGCTCCCCGGGCTCGTGGAGCATACCGAAGCGCTCCCAATACTCATCCCAGGCTATTAGGAGTAAATCGGGATATCCAGCTGAGCGGATGAGAATCGGGCCGTTCCCGTCATCAGCCATTTCAAGAATAGCCTCGGTGTTTGCTTGGATTTCTTCCCGGGTAACTCACCTTAGTTTTTCAATTTCAAGATGGTCCATCGAATTCATTCCCCGATGTCCTTGGCATCAAGCCCCGAAGGTGCGCTCCCGGATAGGAGTGCTCCAAAAGAGGCATCGTCATCTGCCATGATCCTTTTTCGCGTATCGCTGTCTATCCATTCCTGGTTGGCAGCGATGTTCACGTCATACCCGCGTTTCACCGTGTGGCATTGGGTATCACGAATCGGATGAATGCCAAACGGGAGAGAAAAGTCTTTACTGAAGACCCATAGATGATATACATCCATGGCGTCAATCAGGTTCTTCTCTGCAGGGAACACCTCTATGGCGCAGCGCTTTTCCCCAAAAAGTTCATTCTTGATCTCCTGCTTTACCTTCCAAGGAATATCGCCAGTTCCGCTCTCTTTTGCAAGCGTCCCCATTTTTTCAATGGTAACGTGCTCTACGTTTCCCCAAGCGGTCCGGATCAGCCTGCTCATCACAGAATATCCGTCTTCGCTTTCCCAGCAGCGATCCATCTCAGGGAGCCAGGTTCCGTGAAATATCCCCAGCTCTTCATGGACCTGTTTCGGCGAAATACATTTATGCCATACTCTCATTTATGTCCTCCGTTCCATTGTGGGTTTCTGCATACTCCATAGTTGCTTTTACTCCCTCCTCGAATCCGGCCCGGTGCTCTGCACGAAGAGCGGCAAAGAAGTTCTCTCGCTCGATCATGATAGGCAGCCTCGGATCAGGTGCTTTGAATTCCGGCATCTCCGCCCAATGGCTGATCTCGGCATCCGTCCGAAAATAGCCATTTGACCACCACGTGTTATCCTCTGCCATGTATCCTTCGTGCACGGTAGGGAGAGGGTCCTCGGACGGCATATATACAAGAACAGATACAAATGGATCGGGTTTCCTTTCATTTAATGCGTACCAGTTCATAATGTCTCCTTTGGTTGAATTTTGATAATATACACAATGAAAACTACAATATATTGTGTAGTATATTCTGCTTTATAACTACATATCGACTTGCTATAGTGTGCGTTTAGAGTTAATATGAATCACGACAGGAGGGGAAAACCCCCGAAGAAAAGGAGAAAAGACCATGAGATACATTGACAGAAGCAACTGCGGAACCTTCGACAAGGGCAACAACAGCGAGATCAAGAGCATGGGCAAGCTTACCAGAACCGCCTGCCGCATCGCCGAGCAGAACAAGCTGGGCCTCATGAAAACCCGCCAGGGCTACTACAGAGTCGTTAAAGAGTGCGGCCTCGGAGCCTACGAAGACTTCTTCAGCAACCTCGCCGAGGTTGACGATTTCCTGAAGCACCTCGACCAGCACAAGAACACCAAATACTAAACAGACTTTTTCCAGGAAGGAGCCGAAAGGCTCTGTTCCTCGTTATGGCTTTATTTTGCCCTGGAACGGCGAGAGCCTTTAATTCATCAAGCAGGACATTATATGTATCCGCGTTTAAGGCCAGCCGGGTCGACCGGTCACCAACAGTGATAACGATGCCTCTTTTCCGGTACTGCTTGTCTTTTGCAAGGTTCTCCGGGTGGTTTATCGTTAGTTCCAGATAATCAATGAAACTCATAAGATTGGTTTTCTTCATAGTTTTCTCCGTAAAGCAGGTCGCGCCAGAAGGCAGCGACTATTTTTATTTCTTATTTTCCCTGCGGCCTATTCTTCGTCATCGCCGGTACCTTCGATGTGGCACATATCGCACAGACCCCGCAGCGCATTTCCGAAAGACTTACACATGGCTTTCAGCGCCTCCGTGTCCAACGTTTCAAGCGCGGCGTCCTGCTCTTGCATCGTAAGATCGGTAAAGCAGCGACTCACGGTTTTCCCGCCGCGCTGGACATTGAAGTAGGAACCATCGAGGTTCTTTACCGTGGGGTAGGTTCTATCATTTATCTCCATTCCGTTCTTTATACCAGGCTTTCTTTTTCTCCATTTCGGCGCGGATAGATGAAGTATCGCAATCCGAGTATTGATCCACTAAATCCAGAAACCGTTCCATCGCATTTCCATCAAGGACATAGTCGTAGCCATCGAACCAGTCAAAGCTATCGTCGTAGGTCATTGGGATGATTGGCTTTTCGTAAGAGATGAACAGGGTGTCGTACTTAAATAGATGGTTGTCAAAGTGGTAGTTCGGCTTATAAAGCAGGTATTTTACATCTTTTGCCGACATAAACCCATGCCTCTTATACATATATCCGTATAGAAACCAGGGTGGTAAATCTGAGGCATAAATCTTCGTTTTGTAGTGGCCATGCGCCAGCAGCGTTCCGTCTGAGTGATACTCTTCAAATGCCCGGCGTCCGATAGGGGTTTCCATATAGAGTTTTGCCACAATCCGTTTCTTTTTCGGAGGGTCCTCATCCATCTGCTGAAAGACGAATTCGTAGGCGGGTGTCAGCACTGTGTGCCGTCTTGTTTGAGCGTCAAACGTGTGCTCAACTGCTAGCAACTCAGGGGTCCGAGCTGTGATTGCATTTGAATCATAAAGTCGGAAAACCTCGCCTTTTTTCAGCTTGGGAATGTAGCCAGGGAACCCAGGCAAATCCTCAAAGAGCGCAAATTTTACGTCTCTTGGAGTGTCGGAAATCAGCTTCACAGAATCAACAATTACATTCATTTTTCAGCCCTCATCCATCCCCAAAAATGTCATCGCAAAAGCCGCTAAAATTGAAGCCGGGTTCCGGGAGTTCAAGGTTCGCCATTGCTTCATTCAGTGATGCAAAAGTGGCGTCCTCAATCATCAAACGGTTGTAGATTAGCGGGGCCTCATATTCAAGCATATGGGGATATCCCCAGAGCATGTTACCCACAGTTTTCCAGCCACCTAAGCCTTCATATTCGAGTCCGTCAAATAGGACTTTGAAACACCGGCTGAATTCACCTTTTCTTGATACCCAGAATTGTGATACTACGGCACTTTTACAGCGCATATTGTAGGGGCAATCCCATGTATTTATGTGCTCCCAAGAATAATCAGAAAGAGTAAATTCACGCTTTCCAAGTATCTGCACTCGCTCCAAAAGCGGCACTTCTTTGTAAGCAACGAGATGCATAACTCCGCGTCTGCCTTTCTCGTAGAGATTGAAAAATGCGTTCAAAACTTCCGTGCAGCAGCCCTTCATTTCCGGGTCATCTCGAATAGTGGAAAGCAGCTCTCGTATTTCATCTAGAGACCCGTAATAAGGCTTGGAAAAGCTCGTGAAACTGGCCGCTGAACAGTCCTCTAGGTTGATGCGATACATTGCCTCTTTTCGCTTCATTTACTCTCCTCCGGTATGCATGTAATTCCTTTGAAAAGGAACTCTAGTTTGTCGATTTTCTTCTCAATGTGCCAATGGCCACAGAGCCATTTTTCGTAGGTCATTTTTCCCTCTAATTCATCAAGCCAATCCTCTGTAGAGCGATCAACGGTCCGCTGATCAATGCCAGGGAGAAACGCTTCAACCGGGACGTATTTTGCAGGGCAAGTGTGGGTAAGAACATAGTCTGTTTTCCAGCCCTCGCACTCGAGCACGGCTTCAACCGTCGCTTTGCACTTATCGTCCGGCTGTTCGTCCGGGAACCAGGCTGAACCTATCATCAGACGATAGTATTTGTCGACTGAATACGCTCCGCCGATCACGAGACAGCGCTTACCTCCGAGATTGTATATTTCCCCATCTTTCGCAAATTTTATATTGGGGAACGCTTCTTCTACATATACCTTCCCGCCGTGCCATTCCTCCTCATGATAGGTGGGGATGGAAGCGGGCCGCATTTCATGGTTGCCGTGTATACAGAAATACTCAGCCCCGCTCCGGGCCAGAGATTTCTTGGACTTCAGGTCGCCTCGATGATTACCGTAATAGTTCAGTCCGGCATCACCGAGCACAACGATGATATCTCCTTCACCTGGCTGAAGCTTTTCAAATCGGCTCAGCAGTTCACGAATGTTCCCGTGAAAATCTCCCGTAACATAAATCATAAAAATATGTACCTCCACTTTAAGCGAAATAATGATTTCATGGATTTCCGATTCCGTCAATAAAATCAGCGTTTTCATAGCAGTAATGAAAACATAGGGTGGCCTCCGAGCATTTTTTCAATTGTTCGGAGGCCATTTTTCCCTATGGGGATAGAGGTAGACCTCTGGTTATTTGTGTAATCGAGCCTCCCAAGCTACAATCACCCCAAGGTGCTGTCATGGAAGAACCAGCTGTTCTCCCTGAGACACTGCTTAACGAGCGATACCAGTTCAAAAATCATCCGCCGCTCCTTGCTGTTGCAGTCAGCAAGTAACTCCGCCACTTCGGCTTCGTATGTATGATGATCGTTGCTCTGATTCCCGTTAAGCAACTGGTCCACCGTTACACCAAGCGCGTCAGAAATCTTCACAACCGATTCTAGGCTGGGTTTCTTCAATGCCGTTTCAATATGGCTGATGTACGGCACTGACATATCTGCCAGCTCTGCGAGATCTGCCTGTGAAAGCTTCCGCATTTTGCGCAATTCCTGTACCCGGCGACCTATACGCATATAATTAAGTGCCATTTTCTCACCTCCTATCGTGCATATTTTCACTTACAAATATACACGATAGTGGGTTACTCACATTATCGGCTATTCTATCCTTCGCCGATAATGGGTAAAATACAAAATAGTAATAGGAACGGAGGTGAGCCGCATGGATGATACCCTTAAACTTGTAGGGCAGAGGATTCAAGAAGTTCGAAAAGAGCGAGGATTAAGCCAGACAGACCTAGCCGAGCGGCTCAATATATCGCCTTCCCATATGAGCAACATTGAAACCGGAAGAACGAATTTCGGGCTTGACATTTTCAAGCGCATCACCGAAGTCCTGCAGGTGTCTGCAGACTATCTTCTTCGCAGTAATGTCCCTGCGGTGACAGACATTTATGCGGATGAAATTGCAGAGATAATTTCAGGGTGTTCTCCGTCTGAAATTGAAGCAATGAAAAACATGCTTAAAGAGATGAAATCCGCGTTCCACAATGTCAAAAGGGCAACCTCAGAGCTGTAACTGAATAATGGTTTTCAAATGAGAGCTTCCTTCCTGGGGGCTCTTTTCTCATTGCTTTAGCAAACTTTTTCAAAAAAATATCGTTTTTCAATAACCAGAGGGATGCTTGTATACCTCTGGTTATTTTCATTTTGATCGGCGGCTCAATATACTAAATGCAACATCATCTATCATTGGAGCACAGTATATGAACCAGAACGAAGCGAAGCTCTCAAAGGAAGAGCAGAAAGCGAAAATACGAGAGCGATACAGGGGGCACGTTTCCTCCGACACAGTCGTAATACCGGGCAAGCCACAGGCAGACATATATGATGATTCTGAGATGAAGCGTGTTGCAGTATATGCTCGTGTATCTACGGACAACGTTCAGCAGACATCATCCTATGAGCTTCAGAAGAACTACTATGAAGACCAAGTCCAGCGGCACCCGAATTGGGTTCTTGTTGGTATCTACCCTGACGAGGGTATAAGCGGGACTTCGCTCAAGCATAGGGATCACTTCAATCAGATGATTGCTGACTGCCGGGCTGGGAAGATTGACCTCATTATTACAAAAAGCGTATCTCGTTTTGCCCGAAATATTGTCGACTGTATCAGCCTTGTCCGCGAGCTTGCTTCCCTGAATCCACCCGTTGGTGTGTTTTTTGAGTCTGAGAACATATTCACCTTAAAGGACAACACCGAAATGAGCCTCTCGTTCGTGGCGACGATGGCACAGGAAGAGAGTCACATCAAGAGCACAATCATGAATGCCTCCATCGAGATGCGCTTCGGCCGGGAGATCTATCTCACACCGGTTCTTCTCGGGTACGACCACGACGAAGATGGAAACCTGGTAATCAATGAAGAAGAGGCAAACACCGTCCGTCTGATCTTCTTTATGTATTTATATGGATACACCTGTCAGGAGATCGCGGATACTCTGATGCAGCTTGGTCGGAAGACAAAAAAAGGAAATGTCGCATGGTCTGCCAGCACAGTTCTCCAACAGCTGAGAAATGAGCGGCATTGCGGTGCCCTGCTGGCTCGAAAGACATTTACTCCTCATTACCTAGATCATAAATCCAAGAAGAATATGGGCGAGCGCACACAATACTATAAAAAGCATCATCACGAAGGGATTATTTCCTACGATGACTTCATTGCAGTGCAGCATTTGATTGATAACGCTCGATACGGGAATAAAGGTATTCTGCCGGAGCTACAGGTAATCCCGGAAGGCGCTTTGAAGGGCTTCGTTCTGATCAATCCACGGTGGGCCGGTTTCCAGGCTGCGGACTATGAAGTTGCGTCCGAAAGTGTCTACGAGGATGAAGTGTTTGTCCCTCAAAGCTTGCGGGATGTCGAAGCGCAATCTGGTGACTTCGATCTGCGCGGTTATGAGATTGCGCGAGTTCAGTTTTTCGATACACAGAACCGGATCAGCGTGAGTTTATCTAATGATTATCTCCTTTTCAGCACGGCCTGCATTCGGAAATTTGATAATGCTCAGTATGTTGAGATGTTGATCCATCCGCATGAGCATCTGCTGGCGGTGCGCAAGTGTGAAAAGGACGCAAGAAATGCGATCAAATGGGCGAAGCTTGATGATAACGGGAACTATGGTCCCCGGCACATCAGTGGTGCAGCCTTTATCAGCACCATTTTCGAGCTGTTCGATTGGCGGCTCGATTGTAAATATCGGGTTCGTGGTGTTCGACGGCAAAAAGATAATGAAGCTGTGCTCGTGTTCGATATGCGAGAAACAGAAATGTTTGTGCCAAATGCAGCCCCGGACCCGGACGACGGCTCTGCAGCCCCCGCGGAAGATGGACTGCGACCGCTCGTCCCTTCCAAGAACTCCATAGTAGCGTTTCCCTCAGCATGGGCGGATAACTTCGGCAGTAATTTTTATCGCCACGCACAGGCAAGGGAGCTGGCTGCCATTGACCAGAACGGTGAATGGCAGATTGGAGAAGAAGCTCAACCATACTCGACTCAACCGGAGTTGAACGTAACCACCCCCGAAGAGGCCGCTTTTCATATAGAGCGGATAATTCGGGACATGCATCGGGGAGGAGAAATGAATGGAACTATTCAACCAGTGGAATAGAAAGGACCCGGTTTCCAGCGCATTGCAGGGCAGATCTGTTAGCATTCCCGTGGAACCTTCATTTGATTATGCTGCACCGCTTCAGGCCCCGGCGCAGGAGCCAATCGAGAAGAAAGATGAGCCTGTCACGGCAGCCGCCCCTGAAGCGCAAAGCGCACCTCTTGCGGAGTCGGAGATCGTTGAAATGGAGGATTTCTCTTACGAGGGATATCAGGTTGTCCGCGGCGAGTTCTTTGCACACGTTTATGAACCGTCCATTACCTTCAACCGCAACAAGATAACATTCAACACTTCTTGCCTTAGAAAGCTGCCGGATGTTCAGTATGTGCAGTTCATGGTAAACCCGGATAACAGAACGTTGATTGTATGCCCGTGCTCAGAGGACGAGAAGGACTGTCTAGCTTGGTGTACGAACGGGAAGCGCAAGCCCCGTGCCATAACGGCTCGTGTGTTTAATGCGATGATCGTTGACCTGCTTGGCTGGAATCCGGAGAACAGATATAAGCTGCTTGGAAAGATCATCCGCAGTAATAATCAACTGTTTTTGCTGTTCGATTTAACAGCATCTGAGATGTACGTGCGCACTTATAAAGAGGGTGAAAAGCCCAAGACATCACGCACCCCGATCTATCCTGCAGACTGGAAGAACCAGTTCGGTCTGCCGGTTAAGGAGCATCAGAAGCTTTTACAAGTGAATATTTTTGAAGGCTACACTGTTTTCAGCGTCCAGGATAAGAAACCGACCGATGAAGTGACTGAAAACGAAAAGGTAGCAGAGGGAGGAGAAACATGAGCGAGCAAGCCATCGCAAAACCAGCAATACTGGTTGATCTGAAGAAATTCCGCATCAGGATTTACAAGACCGTTATTCACATGCTGGGCGATCCTCCATTTATCCTCCTTCTGGTAAATCCCGAGGATCGCAGCATTTGTGTCAGCTGTGGCGATCCGAGCGATGCCCGCGCCCACCGTGTCCGGCTATCTTCCTTAAAAGGCGGTTCAAGTTTGGAGCTATACAGCAAATCGCTCTGCGAAGCGTTACAGGAAGTATGCCCGGAATGGGGAAATAGTCACAGCTATCGCTTTTATGGTGAAATGATACCCGGCATCGGCTCTGTCCGGTTTTCATTGGAAAACGCCATAATAATCTCCTAGGTGCTACGATGCAGCGAAGGGAATACAAATTGAAAATAGACCCGGCGTTTAAGCTTTTGGTGCAACCACTCGAGCCGAGTAGTCGAAAGCTGCTGGAGGATAACATCCGCCGATCCGGCTGCGCTAGGAACATCGCTGTTTGGCATAACACCATCTTGCAGGATTTTGAGCTGTACGAAATCTGCAAAAAGTATGGAAAACCATTCAACATCGTCACTGCGAATTCGACCTCCCGGGAGGAAATGATGGTATGGGTGTGCAAGCAGCAGCTGGCGCGACAGGACCTCTCAGAGGAGATGTACCGATATCTGATTGGGAAACGCTGTGATTTGGAATGCACACTGGCTACACACGAACTCAGCAAAAAGCGAATGGAGCTCCGGTTTGGTGAGCCCTTCTCGCAGGCAGATTTGCCAAACAGCGACAACACTACGCAAATACGCGAGCGATTAGGGAACGAATATCATATTTCCTACGGAACAGTCAGGAAGTACTATATCTACGCTTGCGGCATTGAAGCGATGTATAAGATTTCCCCGAAGTTCGTCAATGAAGTGCTGATTGGGCGTTTGAAGATCTCTCAGGAGCATTTCCTTGAGCTGGCCAAGCTTCCCAAGCAAGAACTCGTGAATGTTATAGAGTATCTGATGACCGGCGCGGGCTCACAGCTTGGTTATGCAAAGGCCAGAGAATTGCTGATGCAAGGAGCCGAAGCACTTAAAAATGCCGCTTTGCCACAGACTGCGTCCATCAAGGATATGCCTGCGTATGATCCGGATGCAGAAATAAACAGCCTTTCATACACGGTGCCGACCTGGGTAAGCTCAATCAACCGGGTCCGATCAATCGTAAATATGAAGCAAACCAGCATGAAAGCTAGGGACAAGCTCCAAAAAGAACTGCTGGGCATGCGCGAAGCAATAGACCGTATGTTGCAGCTTATAAGGGAGGCGTAATGATGGACGATATGGATTTATTCGTGCCGAAGGTGCATTTTGAATTGATACCCATAAAAAACCTTGTTTCCAATCAGGACTATCAAAGATGCCTGTCACAGAAGCACATCAAGCACACCGCGGAAAACTTCGATATTTACCAGGTCAATCCTGTAAAAGTCAGTCGCCGCGACGGTGTAAACTATGTTTTCAACGGTCAGCACACAATTGAGATCGTGGCGACTGTATCCGGCTCTCGTGACACACCGGTTTGGTGCATGATCTACGATGACATGGACTACACGCTTGAGGCAGATACCTTTGCCCAACAGCAGAAGTTCGTCAAGCCGCTATCTCCCTTTGAAATATTCAATGCCAACATCGAGGCCGGAAACGATGAGCAGCTTATGATCAAGACGCTGGTAGAGTCCTACGGGCTTCAGATATCCAGCACGAAGTCTGTCCGGGGTATATGCGCTATTTCGAGCTTGGAGTATATCAATGACAAGTACGGGTTCCACACCTTAGATCGCACCCTCCGCCTTTGCATTGGAGCATGGGAGGGAGAGCAGAATTCCTTGTCTTCCAACATGCTCCGCGGCATCGCCAAGCTCGTGTATGTTTATGAAGACAAGCTCCGCGATGATCTCTTCAAAGAGAAGGTCGGTAAGGTCTCGCCGAAGGAGCTCAGCCGGACGGCAAAAGAGCGCAGGGCCGGATCACTCGGTTATGCTGAAGCTATGCTCATCGCATATAACCATCGAATGAGGAACCCGCTCCGTATGAGCAGCTTATATAAAACAAAGCCCAAGAACAGAGCTCAGGTCGAAGAATATGTCGAGCCAGAAGAAACCTTTGATGATGAGCCGCTTCCAGACATGGACTACGATCAGGAAAGTATGGATATTTGATTGCATCACCCTTTCGACAAGACATTCCCGTTTTGTCGAAAGGGCTTGTCTGCTTATTTAGCCTTCAGCCTCCATGCCGTTAACAAAGGTGAATACGATCCGCCCGTCGTGGTAAACCGTGGCGTGGTCGATCACTGCAATCCACAGCCGCTCATCGAAAGTGTCAAGCGGCTCATCGCACTCTAGCATTTCAAACATAAATGCGCCGATCTTGTCCGCTTCGCCAATGCGGGCGGCCTTCTTCTTTTCCAGGGCCTCGATCTTTTCGCGGGTGGTGTCGTACCTGGCGTTCAAGCCGTCGTAGCGTTTTTTGTATTCGTCCTGGTCAATCACCTCGGCTGCGTTTTCTGCGATGCATTTCCGGGTGAGTCCTGCAATAACCTCAAGCTCTTGCACGAGCGCGTCCAGCTGCTCGTCAATCTTCGTGCAATCCGTAAGGGCATCCTGCATAAGCCTGCAGTCTTCGAGCAAGGCCTGTTTATCGGGTAGCAGAGAATTTATCACCGATACGAACCGACTCTTTATTTCCTGTTCCTCGATGTGCGGGGTGCGGCATTTCGTCTCGCCTTTGAACTTGTCATTGCACTGCCAAATAGTGCGTTTGTATTTGCTTGTCGAATTCCAGACTTTGGGGCCGAAGTATGAACCGCAGTCGCCGCATACAATTCTGGTAGCAAGGACGCAATTTCCGCTGTAACGCATCCCCAGGCTTTTCCGGCGCTCCATCTCCAGCTGAACCAGCTTCCATTCACGGGGGTCGATAATGGCTTCATGGCTGTGCTCAACGTAGTATTGAGGGTGCTCGCCCTCGTTGATCTTCTTCTTTTTACTAAGAAAATCGACTGTGAACGTTTTCTGCAGCAAAGCATCGCCCTTGTACTTTTCATTTGAAAGGATGCTTTCTACCGTTGACGGGCTCCACTTCGGTTTACCGCTGGGCGACGGAACCCCAGAGGCAGTCAGTGCTTTGGCAATGGCGCATGCGGTTTTTCCGAGCATATACTCGCTGTAGATATATCGTACCCAGACCGCCTGCTCCTCATTTACGACCGGGGGATCATCCTTCGATGCACCGCGGTCATATCCTAAGAACCGTTTGTAAGGAAGGGTGACCTTGCCGTCTGCAAAGCGTTTCCGCTGGCCCCAGATCACATTTTCGGATATGGAGCGGGACTCTTCCTGGGCGAGTGAGCTCATAATTGTAATGAGAAGCTCACCCTTGGCGTCCATGGTGTCGATATTTTCCTTTTCGAAGTAGACCCCGACACCGTGATCTTTTAGCATTCGCACGTAAGTCAAGGTATCGACCGTGTTTCTTGCAAATCTGCTGATCGACTTCGTGATGATGTAATCAATTTTCCCGGCCAGCGCATCGTTGATCATCGCCATGAACTGCTCTCTTTTTTTCGTGCTCAAACCGGAGATGCCGTCGTCGGGATAAACCTTCACAAACTCCCAATCAGGTCTGTTACAGATGTACCTGGTATAATAATCGATCTGTGCGTCGTAGCTGCCTGCCTGTTCATCCGAATCGGTCGAGACGCGGGCGTATGCTGCTACACGGCGCTTGCGAGGCGACGTGGTGGACAGATGCGTTTTCGGATTGATTGTTGCCTCTATGACCTGAACTTTTCTTGCATTAGCCATTTGCTTTCCACCTTTCTGCCGTTGCCCGTCTTGCCTTTTCTTTCATTTCCGGGGTCCAGCTTTCTCGCCGTGAGCGGTCCTTCCAGACCCGCTGGATTTCTGTTCCATCCTTAAAGTAGTAGGTGATGCAGTTCCCGGCTGAAATCACCATCTTTGAAACGCGCTCGTGAAAAAAGGCTTCGTTGAACTTATCAACCTCAAGCGCAGACGCTGTTGTTTCCCTCAAAATGCCCTCGGGGATTGCCTTGGATGCGCAGCTCGCTTTGCCGCTTGAATTGTAGGTTGGGCATATCCAAACCGGTCCTGTCGCGGTTACCTTCCTTCGGTAGTTTTTTCCACAATTTGCGCATACCATTAAGCCGCTGAAGGGGTATTGCTGCCGTTGCGTTTTCGGTGCGTATTTTTCTGCCCGGCGCTTCATTTCTTCCTGGACGGCATTAAAAATCTCCAAGGAAATAATCGGCTCGTGGGTTTCAAAAGCGTGGTACTTGGGAAGCTCGCCATTATTAACTAGAGTGCGTTTTGTCAGGTGGTTTTCTCGGTACTTCGTTTGAAGCATCAGGTTCCCGGTGTAAGCATAATTTCTCAAGACGCGCTCAACTGCGCTGTTGTGGAACTTGTATCCGCTCTGCGTTACGAACCCGCTGGTGTTCAGATTGTTCACGATGGTCGTAATGCCCACGCCTGCCAAGTAGTCTCTGAAGATGCCTTTTACGATTTCCGCTTCTTCAGGCACAATGGTCATCTTACCGTCAACGTTTCGGTATCCAAGCATGAAGTAGCGCCAGGGTTTGCCTTCTTCAAAGTTCCTTTTCACGCGCCATTTCTGATTTTCGCTTGCCGATCTGCTTTCTTCCTGGGCATAGGATGCGAGGATGCTGATCATCAGCTCCCCGTCTGCGCTCAGGGTGTGAATGTTTTCCTTTTCAAAGAAAACGTCAATGCCCATCGACTTAAGCTCTCGGATCGAGTCCAGAAGAACTACCGTGTTTCTGGCAAAGCGGGTGACGCTTTTCGTGATAATCAAATCTATTTTCCCGGCCCGGCAATCTTCCATCAGCTTTACGAACTTCGGTCGGTCTTCCTTCGTGCCGGTAATACCTTCATCGACATAGGCACCGACATAAACCCATCCGGGATGGTTTTGAATCGTGGAGCTGAAATAGCTGACTTGAGCAGAAAGCGAGTGCAGCATCGCATCCTTGTTGGAGGAAACGCGGCAGTAGGCAGCCGTCCGTATAAGTTTTTCCTGCTTGGGGAGTTTGCGGTCGACTCGCTTGATTGTTCTTTCCATGATATCGCCTCCTTATCGTGTGACATATTCGCTCTGAAAGGCAGTAATATCAAGGAATTTCGGAGAATATAGTATCCAAAGATAACTCGGCATTTTTGGTCATAATTGTATCAATTTTTGCGTATTCTTCCTCGGTTATAATCCCCTTGTTCAGCATACTTTTTGCCATCGACATGGCTATTCTGTACCGAACAATGCGTTGTAAATAATCATCCATCAAGTTCACCCATAGCCTTTCTAGCGGCTGCATAGCACTCTCTTGAGCAATAAACCCGCTTCTTTTCACCGTAAACAATAAACGTTTTTTCACACCAAGGGCAGGTTAGCTTCCGGCCGCTTCTTCGGTTCATCTGCTCGGGGTGAGCCGACCACCATCGCATCCGGCATTGATCTGAGCAGAACTTTCTTTCACGCTTTACATGCCCGGCCTCGATTGGCCCACCGCACTGCTGGCAAATAGGGCCGGTCGCAGTATCTCGGGCCGCCTGCCTCCGGAAGAAAGTCTTCACGGTTCCAATTGGCAGGCCGGTGCATGCAGCTATCCGTTTATATCCAAGACCGGCATCTTTCAGCTCAATCAGCTGCTTTTTTTCGTTGGCTGTCATAGCCGCGCCCCCTGTTTCATAAAGTGCTTTCACAGGTAGGCCACGGCAGAGAGTTTTTTCAACGGTCGCGGGTATAAAAAAATAGGCCTACCGGAGATTTCTCTTCGATAGGCCTGTAATAGGTTGAGTATTCAGTTAGTTCAGAGCCGTCAGCGCAGCGGTCCAGGTGTTCTTTCCAACAACTCCGTCCCATTCGGAGGAAGTGTTGGGGAACAGCTTCTTCTGCAGAGCGATGACTCCGGCCTTGGTGATCGGGCCGAAATCTCCGTCGATACTGATCTGGCTGTTGATGCCGCGCACATAGATGATACGCTGGATGGTTTTGACCTGAGCGCCGGTGCTGCCCTGGGAGAGCTGCTTGAGGCTCACAGATACCGCCTTCTCTGTTGCTTCGGTCTTCTTCGTTTCCGTCACAGGAGCGGGAGCGGGTGCTGCGGTTGTGCCATCAGCCTCATCATACAGAGGATGGCCGTAGCCTATGATGCAGCCGTAAGTGCGAGCATAGGTGTTTTTCTTGACCTGGTCACCGGAGTTACCCTCAACAGTAATGATCTGCGAGGAGGTAACCTCGACAACAATACCGGTATGATCCGCACCGGAGGTCCCGGAATATCTGAAGAAAATCTGATCGCCCACCTTGGGGTTAGTGTCAAATCTCTTCTGCTGCTGGTAGTACTGCATGGAGTAGGTGCAACCGGCACCGTAAGGCCCGGTCTGGCACTGGATGCGCTGTCCTTCTTTCGCACCGTAGGCTTTATAGAAAACCCAATCGACGAAAACATCACACCAGGCGTAGCCATTCTTATTTGCTTGGTAGTATCCAGCATTAGCCAGATCTCTCGCATACTTCGTCCAGTTTGCGGACCCGGCGTTCGCAGTGTTATCGTCCAGGTTCTTGTTGCTGGCCTTTTCCTTGTAGCCGATCTGCGAAGTTGCAATGGCTACGATCTCGCTTGCTTTACTCATTTTCATTTCCTCCGTTCTCAGCTCTGTCATGAAGCTGCTGTAATACTTCCTTTATTGCGTTGGGGACTGGCAAACCGAGGTGGGATGCATTCTCCAGAAGGGACACGCCTTCATTCGAGAGGTAAAAGAAAATAGCAGCCGTTCTGAGAACGCTGCCACTTCCGATAATATTTACATCCAGGATGTTTGCCACACCCACTAAAAGAAAAATGAGCACCTTCTTACAGATGCCCTTGAAGCCGACCGCAGAGGACAGCCTCTTGTCTACGATGGCACACATAATGCCAGTGATGTAGTCCACGACAACGAAAGCGATGAGAGCATACATAAGCCCGTCACAACCTCCTAAGAACCATCCAAGCCATCCACCGATAGCGGTGAAAACAACCTGGACAGAAGTCCAGAATTCCTTCATTTGTTTTTCCTCCTTTTTATGCTGAATATGAAATAATGATATCCGCGGCCATGAGTTTTTGACCGCAAGATAGCGTTTTACCGCCAACCGTCAAATCGGTGGCCATGACTTTGCCGGAGCATTGCAAGGTTTTTGTACTCCCCAGCGAAAGGGTCACAATTGTTCTGCCGTTGTACTGAACGGGCTTGTCTCCCTCTTGATTGTCTAGGTATAGCAGGGTCCTGCCGTCGTATGATGCGGTCAGCTTCCCGCCCATAACTTCGCCGACATACACGTACCAGTAGCCGTCGGTTCCATCTCTGCCTTCATCGGGATGAGCCGAGCGGGAGTCCTCATATACATTCCCAATGAGAGAGCCTTTTGAATACGATGTTCCGGACTGATATGATTCGTAAATTGTAGCTGCTGCTTTGATTGAGAGAAAACCGCTGCTACAGGATGTAATCACGGCATAATATTTAGAGGTGCTGTTGGTATTTGTACTTAGCTTGATGGTATCGTTATTGGCAATCCAGTACTTCCCCGACCAGTTGCTTGTGGAAATCGTTGCACTACCGCCATCTGTGAAAGTAAACTGACCGGAACTGTTTATGTTCGGGTGGGCTTTACCACTGCTACTTGTGTAAGCGGCCTTTTCTATGATGCTGTAGGTCTTGGTGCCGGTGGTAGTCAGCTGCCTCACGTCCCAGATGGGTGTTGAATTGCAGTTGTATTTCTGCCATTTATACTTTGTTCCCATGCTGTAGTTGGCCAGACCGCTGTCAATGGCAGGTAGAAGGTGTCCGACAAGGGTACCGTCGTCAAGGTAGATGCCTTTGCCGCTGTTGGCTGCTATAACCGCGAGGTATCTCTCCATGGTTCCGGTGTTTAGTCGACTGGTGAGGATGCTCTCCAACTTCGAGTAAAACTCGGTGAGCGGGAGGATGGCCTCTTTGCCTGCCTCGCCTCCGGCCATGAGGCTGCTGCCGTTCATGCCGAAGATCGTCGGGCCTGCCATGATGCCGCCTTCTTTGTACCAGTCGATATTGATGTGTGGTACACTGGGCGGGCTCAAAGACAGCTTGCCAGAAATGCTAAAATGCGGCAGCTTAATGTGGGGAAGCTCCAGTTTCAAGCCGGAGAAGAAGCCCTTAATTGCGTCGATGGCTGCTTTCACTTTTTCCTTGGCATTGTCGATGGGTGACGTGATCGCCGTCTTGATGGCGTTCCATACGCTGGTCGCAGTGTCCTTAATGCCGTTGAATATATCTGAGACGGTGGCCTTCACAGCAGTAAAGACAGTGCTTATTTTCGTTTTGATCCCGTCAGCGATATTCGAAACCGTGGTTTTTATGCTGTTCCAGGTGTTGACGAGGAAGTCCTTGATGCCCGTCCAGATGTTCACGAAGAAGGTCTTAATGGATGCCCATGCCTGCTCCCACGAAGAGCCGAACCATCCGAGGACGGTGTTCAGCACACCCTTCATGGTTTCGAGGATGGTAGAGAGAACAGAGAGGATACCCTCCCACAGATTTGTGAAGGTATTCTTGACCGCTTCCCAGGCACTTTCCCAATCGCCGTGAAAGACGGCAATAAAGAAATCCACCACGTTCAAAATGTGATCCAGAACGGTCGAAAGGACTGTGGAAATAATAGAAAAAGCTCCCTCGAAAACGGGAGCGAGGAGGTTGCAGAAGCCGTCCCATACAGCCTTGATGACTTCGGTGATGTTCTTGAACTCAAAGCCGAGACTGTTGAGCCTGTCAACGATACCCTGACAGAAGCCGAATACGGTTTCCTTGATACTGTTCCATGTGTTTGTGATGTTTTCCCGGAAGCCCTCATTCGTATCCCACAAGTGTTTGAAGGCGGCGGCGAGAACTGCAATAACGGCAACGACAGCAAGGACGGGACCGGCAACAGCACCGATGGCACTTCCAAGGCTCGTAATCGATCCGGTACTTCCGGCAATCTTTACTCCGAGCTTTCCGATACCCTTTGCTAGGGAGGAGAATCCATTCATGGCAGAACCGATACCGGAGATACTCTTGCCGAGGATCACGAGGAAGGGACCGAGTGCCGCCACAAGCAGACCGATTTTCAGGACGACCTGCCTTGTGCCTTCGTCCATGCTGTTGAGCTTGTCGACAAAAGCCTGTATCTTGCTGACGATATTCCGGATAGCGGGCATCAGCATTTCACCGAAAGAAATAGCCAACTCCTCCAACTGAGATTTCAGAATGGTGAGCTGACCGCCGAGGTTGTCCTGCATGATCGCCGCCATCTCTTCGGCGGTACCGTCACAGTTGGCGATGGCGTTATTGAGCTTGTCGATGTCTCCGGGAGCGGCATTCATAACAGCAAGAAAGCCGGACATGGCATTCTTGCCGACAAGTGTCTCCGCCGCCGCTGCCGCTTCAGATTCTGTCATCTGCGAGAAATATCCACGGAGGTCACCGAGGATGTCTCCCAGCTCACGCATGGAGCCGTCAGCGTTTGCCGTGGCAATGGTGACTTCTCCGAATGCCGCGCCGGACAGCTCCAGTTCGCCCTGAAGCTTCGTCATCATGGTTCGCATGGCAGTACCGGCTTGTGTTGCCTTGATACCGCTGTTTGCCATGAGACCGACTGCCTCGGCAACGTCCTCTGCCGAATAGCCGAGGGCACCGGCAACAGGAGCGCAGTACTTGAAAGTCTCGCCCATCATGGAGACGTTGGTGTTGGCGTTGGATGCCGCCGCCGCAAGGATGTCCGCAAAGTGACCGGAATCCTGTGCCGTCAGTCCGAAGGCGGTCAGAGCGTCCGTAACGATGTCCGAGGTGGTGGCAAGGTCTTCTCCGGAGGCAGCGGCGAGGGACATGATACCGTCAATGCCGGAGAGCATATCCTCGGTCTTCCATCCGGCCATCGCCATATAGTTCATGGCGGACGCAGCTTCTGAGGCAGAGAACTTTGTTTTTTCGCCCATTTCTCTTGCCTTATCCCGGAGTGCTTGGAGATCATCTCCGGTCGCGCCGGAAACAGCGGCTACCTGCGCCATAGCGGAATCGAAGTCGGCAGCGGTCTTTACTGCTGCCGTTCCGAGACCGATAACGGCAAGCGAAGCGGGCATGACCTTGTTGCCGACTCCGGTGATCTTGTCACCGACCGCCTCGAACTTGCCGCCGACTTCTTCGATCTTGGCAAGGGTGGCATTGGTGGTGACAGCCTCCTCCTGCAGACGGCGAAGTTCCTGCTCGGTCTCAATGATTTCTCTTTGCAGAGCATCGTATTTGTCCTGCCCGAGGTCACCGTTTTCGAGCTGCTCCTTTGCCTGCCGCTGTGCCTCCTTGAGCGTGTTCAGCTTTTCAGAGGTCGCGCCGATGGCGTCCTTGAGGTCTTTCTGCTTCTGGGCGAGAAGCTGTGTGTTGGAGGGATCGAGCTTCAGCAGGCGTTCAACATCCTTCAGCTCGGACTGCGTGGTTTTTATCGTGGAGTTTACTTGTTTCAGAGCCTTCTCAAGCCCTGTGGTATCGCCGCCGATCTCGACAGTGATGCCTTTTATCCTGCTTGCCATTTACTCACCTCCATAGGTAAATTTCTTGATTTTCTTGATGCAGTGTGATAGTATTATTTTGCTGAGTTGTCATTGCTCTTCTGAGCTGATTCATTCGTAGAATGAGAGTACGAATCATATCACAGCAGAGAGGTCGGAAACTCAGCAGACAAATGAGTAAATCAATGAAACTATTAATTCCTGTAAAATGCTCATTATGGAATTAAGAAAGCAGCTGTGTGTTGACTGTAGTTGTCCCTCTGTTGTTTCTGTGCTTTACACCACAAAAATCGAGCCGAAAAAGATTTTCCCGTTCGGCTTTGTTTTGGTGCGTGTGAAGCAATATGCCGGATGATTGTTGTCCACGCACAAGTCAAAGTGCGTGGATTTTTTCGGTTCAGAAAGGAGGACAATCGTGGCAAAGGTCTCTGGAAAAACTCACAGCAAAGAGCAACTCGACAACTGGGCAAATCAGCATAATCCTAACAACAAGGCATACAGGGCAAATGCGGATAATCACTCGAATCAGTTAAATCCGAACCGCAAAACACATCAAGCGATTCATAATTCTAGGCGAAGAAATAAAACTCCTTCTTGGCCGGAATGGGCACCTGACTATCCGGAATACGATGACTAAAAGGACGGAGAGATATTATGTCCAAACACTTCTTCGATTACGATGACGGTGACTTTGCGATGAGCATCTCCGATAATATGGCTATGGATACCGATGGCAATCTGATGATGCGTATGGGCGATAACATGGCTATGGACATGGACACCGGGGATATTCACTTCATTTCATCGTGGTCACGAGACGAGGATGAATAAAACTTAATAGCATTTTTGAGCCGCAGAGTTTTGACTGATAATCATTGCTCTGCGGCTTTTACATTAAAAAGCGTCCATGTCCTTCTGCGTTGCGATACGGTCGTATTCAATGCCGTCATTATCCTTCTCCGTCCACATATCCAGTATGAGACCGATAGTGAGCAGTTCCAGATCACGGACGGATATACCGAGTTCCACGCACCGCAGGAGGAACAGCGGCGTGGTCATTTCCCTCGTTGAGGGATTTCGTTTTTTTTAGAGGCAACATCGGTCATCATGTTCGTACCCCACATCTCCAGTATCTCCGGAAGCACCTGGTAGATGGAGAACATATCGAACTCATCGAGCCAGTCCTCGATAGTGCCGGGGATGGTGGGGTCGGCATGATAAGCCATGATGTACGCCACGTTCTCGAAGATCTCCAGGTCCTCGATGGCAAAGGATTCGCCCTCGTCAGAGTTATCCTTGTAAGACTTTTCGAGCTTCGAGAAATCCTTAAAAATGTCCCGTTTGAATTTTGCCCTGTAGAGGCGAGGGACAGCGGCGGAGGAACGGAACTTTACCTTTTTGCCGCTGATCTCGATAGTTTTCTCAACCATTAGGTGTTACCTCCGTTGGGAGGGGTGGGAGCAACGGGCGTATACACAGAGGCATACCAGCCGTTGTAAACGGTAGTGTTAGTGCTGTCACCCGTGCGAGCTTTGACGAGACCGTCACCTCTGGGATCGGCGGTAATGGTGAGCTTCTCCGTGCCCGGCTCAATATTCTCCTCCTTGGTCTGGGACTCAAGGGAGGGACGTGACGCAGAGCAGTTATAAAGCACGTGACGGATACCCTTTGCATCACCCGTGAATTCAAACAGCAGCGCGAACTTTACGCTCTCGCCGATATCGCTCTTCTCCACAAGCACACCGTTGGCATCGTCATCCTCCTGGAGAATATCTGTTCTGAACCATTCGGGGATCAGCGCGATTTCCAGATCACCGGAGTAGCCGTTATTGGCATTGGTGCGGAAATACACGATATCGTCCGCATAAAACGGAGACGTCTCGCCCTGCGCCTCAAGGCTAATACTCACCGCACCGGGGACGGGCTTGGGAGTTCCGTAGCTGTAGGTAGTAACACCGTCAACCACGGTTTCGGCCAGAATAGCCGCATGGACATTTTTCAGACCGTATTTGACTTTGTTAGGCATTGTCTTTTACCTCCATATCGAAATAATAAAGGACTTCATAGAGCTGTTCGCTCTCGATCCAGGTTTCAGACCTGTTATAAAAAATGCCGTGCCTATCAAGCACAGCTTCGACTCTCTGCTCCGCCGTCAGGTCTTTACGGTCGGTGTACAGCTCTATGTGGACTTCATTCACCTTGAAATATGCGCGGTTATCTGCAGCAAAGTTGTTATTTGCCGGAATGAGATATAGCAAATACGGAAGCTGTGGAGCTTCTCCCTCAGCGAAGTGATCATATGCAGATGGCAGCGCTATTTCAGAGATAATCAAAAGGAGCTCATCCATTGCGTAGCATCCTTTCTATATCATTTTCGAGCTGCTCGGCCCCTTTCGCTTCAGCCTCGCTGATATGTGGAAATGCTCTGGTGCGCCCGCCTTGATGCAGGCCGTGACCATATTCGAGCAAGTGGGCAAGCTGATATCTATTGCGGGAATAAACAGTCAGTTCCAACTTCGTGGACGTTTCATTAACCTTCTTGACCGACCAGCTCTTCGCATAATCGCCGGATCGAGCGGGAGCGGTAGCTTTGATCTCTTGACGTACCGTCTTTCCAGCGGAATTGACTGCCTTTTTCATGCCCTCCGCCGTAACAGATGAGTATTCTTCCATCTGCTTCATGACCTCTGAAGCCAAGTTGCCAATGGATACTTTTCTCGCCATATTAGCGCCTCGCTTTCTGGCACCTGAGCTTCACCGCTTTGCGTTTGTTGTTCAGATGATCAACCGAGAGAATATCGTAACGCTCTCCGTTGTATATGACCCGATATCTCAATGGCGTAATAGCAGAGGTTAACTCGCAATAACGTACTGTGAAGTCTGCCTTCGTGTTATCCACTGTGATACCGGCATCATCAGCTTCCTGCCCGGTTTCTCCGCTTAGCGTGGCAGCACAGGAATAGTATTCCTGCCAGGCATTCATGTGATTGCCAATGCTGTCCGTTTGCGTAGTGCTTTTCTGGACAGTAATCCGCACACTTAGCAGTCCTATATTCATCAGAAGCCCTCCTTACGCACACCAAATAGAAGGGATCGCAGCGTTAAAGTGAGTTCATGGTGGTCTGCTTCCTCACGGTGCTCATAAAGATAAGCAACCGAATATAGGACTGCCGTGCGGATATGGTCATCGCAAATGTCGTGTAGCTCATCAACAGATATACGAGCAACATCGGCACACAGCTTTTCGGCTGCGGCGATGAAGGTTTCTATAAGATTATCATCGTCATCGTAGTCCACACGAAGATACTGTTTCATTTCTTCAAGCGTAATTATCATGCGGTTAACCTCCGAAAATGGAGGCACCACCCACAGCGAGCAGTGCCTCCGGTGTTCTTACTCGGCGGGATCTGATGCCATGATACCGGCCGCCTTAAGCTTCCTGAGCAGGCTGTTATGCTCGTCCTTGAGCGCAGCGACGGTCGTAGCAGAGCTTTCTGCCTGGTTTTCAAGCTGGGGGAAAGGAGCACCGTGGATTTCACAGCTCTCCTCAAAGATTACCTTGCCACCAAAATGAGTGACTTCGCCGCCAGCTTCGGTGTAGTTTTTAGCGTTATAGCTCATGGCTCCACCTTAAGCCTTCATCTGCAGGACCTTGATGGCCTCGGGCAGCACCAGCTTACCGTCCAGACGCTTGGATGCAAGGAAGCCAACCTGGCCATTACCTGCATATAGCTCATTGAGGCGCTTGAAGGAAATGCCCTGACGGTCACCGATCCAATAGTAGGAGAAGTCTCCGAAAGCGATTACTTTGGCCTCGGACGCGATAGTGGGAGCATACTGAGAAGTGAAGTAAGGTCTGCCGAGAATGGTAGGAACCTCGCCGTCCTTGATCGCAGGCTGCCAGAGATAATCACCGGCCCCGTTCTTGAGCTTGCGGATCGCCTTAACGGTCGCATCATTCAGAATCCACACAGCGTTCTTGCGATAGGGAGCCTTCAGACTGTAGAAGAGGTCGATAACCTCGTCTGCAGTGATGGCAGTGGCGCTCGCGGTAGTAACACCGACCTGAGCACCGCCGGTTGCGTTGAGAATGCCGGTAGGCTTATGAGTGCCGTTGCCGTTCAGGAAGGCGTCCTCTTCCTTGTCGCCGATGCGGCGGCTGAATTCGCTGCGGATATAGGACTCAAGGTCGAACGCGGAGTCCTGAAGCAGCTCCTCGGAAACCTTGATCAGGGTGCCGACCTTGTGCGCATCCAGGTTAACCTGGGTGAAGGCCTCGTCACTCTCGGTGTATGCATCTTCCTCTTCCATCCAGGCTGCGCTGCCGTGGCTGGCCACAACGGGGATTTTGTGAAGGCCGTTGGAAGTAGTAATGACGCGGGCGCGGGAGCGGATGATGTTGCTCTCGTTCAGCGCCTGGATCAGGGTGTGGGAAAGCTGTGTGTGGGAGAGATTGGTTCGGATTTCATACGCATTGATAATGCTTTCCTTTACCTCCTCCAGCATTTCGATTGCTTTCTGCATGTCTTCATGATCGCCGAAGGCGACAGTGGCAGGGTTATGGATCATCATGAGCGCCGTGGGGGCCATCAAAACGCGGGTACCGGCCATAGCGATGACAGACGCAGCGGAGGCTGCGATGCCGTCAATTTTGACCGTCACATTGCCCTTGTAATCCATCAGCATGGAATAGATCTGGCTAGCTGCGATGCAGTCGCCACCGGGAGAATTGAGCCAAATAACGACGTCCCCGGAGCCTGCGAAAAGCTCGTCCCGGAACATCTGAGGTGTGACGTCATCGTCAAACCACGACTCTTCGGCAATGGTGCCGTAAAGCTCAAGAACCCGCTCCGATCCTTCGTCTGCCTGGTTCTTCCATACCCAGAACTTCTTGTTCTTCATTGGTGGGTGTTTCCTCCTTTCCGTTGTCATCGGGTGCTTGTGTATATGCAAAAGCTCCCGCGTTCTTAAGCGGGAGCATGTTGCCATTTATGAGATAGAGGTCTCCGCCCTCTTCTGCGGGGATGCGGTCCAAATTCTCTAACTCTCGGATATCGTTGGCGCTCATCCAACCGTTCTGACGGGCGGTTGAATAACCGGTCATTCTGGAGGCGTAATCGCCGCGCAGAAGGCCTTCGACATTGAATTTGAAGAAGTATTCCTTCTTTTCATCTTCGGACAGTAGAGCACGTGCGAGGCTCTGCTCCCACCTGATAACCCAGGGGTCCAGAGTGTATTTCACAAATTCCAAGCTCTGCTGCTCGATATTACTGAAGGATGATTTTTCGAGGTCGCCCACCATGTGCGGGGGGACACGAAAGATGCGGGCGATCTCGTTGATCTGGAACTTCCTCGTCTCCAAGAACTGCGCTTGCTCGGGAGAAATCGATATCGGGGTGTATTTCATCCCTTCCTCGAGCACTGCCACTTTTCCGCTATTTGCGCTCCCGCCGAACTGCGACATCCATGCTTCACGCACACGGGCAGGGTCCTTGATTGTTCCAGGATGCTCGAGAACACCAGAGGGTGCAGCACCGTTTGCAAACAACTTTGCACCGTATTCCTCTGTTGCAATCGCAAGGCCGATAGCGTTTTTCGCCATGGCAATCGGTGAATACCCGACAAGGCCGTCGAAACCCAGGCCCGGGATATGGAGAACATCCGAGGGGCGCAGGACGACTGTGCTGCCTTCCATAGTTGCGGCCTCGTCCGTGGATCGCTGGTAGGTGTAATAGAGCTGGCCCTGTTCATCGCGATCAACAGACATTTTATTAGGCATCAAAGGATACAGCGCTATGACCTCGCCCTTGCCGTTCCGGATCACTTGAGCGTAAGCATTGCCCCATAACAAGAGGTGGGTCATCAAAGTCTCTCTGAAAATAAACGAGGTCATTTCCGGGTTGGGCTCGTCATGCAGCAAGTGGTACAAGGGATGCTCGCTGGCTTTTTCTTTTCCTCCTGCGTCGTTATATTTGTAGAGGTGGACAGGCAGACAGGCTACGGCCTCAGATAAAATTCGAACGCAAGCATAGACCGCTGTCATTTGCATGGCAGATCTTTCGCTTACGTTCTTTCCGGCTGTTGAACCTCCCATAAAGAAAGTATATGAACTGCCCGCGGTGCGGTCCTGGGGTTTGTCCCTAGACCGGAACAGGCCGTCAAAAAGTCCCATATTATTCACGCTCCTTAAAAATGGACATAATAAAAGCACCTATCAAAAATGATAGATGCTCTTGAGATATTTAGTTAATGCTTATGCTTTCTTGTGGGCAAGCATACCCATGCTGTATCTATATATTTCACATGGATTGATTATTCCATACTTAGCAATGATAGCGTCAAAATAATCGTTAATTGAAGAACGATTAATGACGGTTACACTGCGGTCGGTAGGCTGAAGCGTTCCACGTGCTTCAATCCAGGGGCGTTCGCTATGTGTAATCTGGCTTAAAACCGTACCAGAGTACTGGCCAAAGGCACCGATAACGGCATCGATTAGTTCAATCTCTCGTACAGTTAGTTCATCCAGATCAGCGTTCAAGTCTTCAGTAGGCATATCGATTGGATTGTAGCCATATCCACGGTAACGATAATACACATCAGGATAAACGGGGCCATACGCCCATGCCTGGCAATCATCTGTAAAGAGGTCTTCGCGGAAAAGGGCATGAAAAAATGCCTGGGCGTAATACAAAAGCTTCTGTAATGCCATAGGTGTAATATCTGAAGATTTGCAGAGTATGTATCTCGCAACAACCTCAATCTTATCCTTGCCGTACAGGGCATTCAGCTTGTCTAATGCCTCTCTGCATTTCTGATAAGCAATAGGGGTAATAAGCTCTTTTCCGCTTTCAAGGTACCCATCCATAATCCGATGAGAGGCACGAAGCTCCAGAAGTTTTTCGGAATGTTCTCTGGAAGGAATCTGCCCGCTTAAATATCGGTTAATGGTAACATCACCGAAACCGAGCAGCTTAGCTAACGGCCCGGCTCCGATGTTATACTTCTTCAGGATTTCATTTACCTCGGTGACAGTAATCAGGCGAGAGGCCTTTCGGTAAGCATCCTCTCTAGCCTGAACATTAATGTCGTTAATTTCAGGGACGTAGATTTCTTCACCACACTCGGAGCAATAAGCTGTCTGTTCTAAATAGCTAAACGTAACACCACGAACAGTAATTTCTTCACGAGTCGTTTTTATGGTAAATGTTTTATAATCTCCGCACTCAATGCAGAAGACTTCTTTCCTTTCAATTTGCATGTTGCTCCTCCTTTCTCCTTTTGTGCCTTTCGTTAACTAGTCATACATACCTTCCTCATGAAATGATATCACAATCACAATGTCAAAAGATGGCGTTTCAGCTAGGTACATCTTGATGTATAGCTTGTGGGTTTCATTCTCGCCATAGACTAGGAGTTCAACGCATTTTATGAATTGATAGACTTCCGAGTCAGCATACCTCGGATTGTCATTTGGGGCAATTTTGACGCAATCATCTGCTGTAAGTGACTTGATGATTTCAACTTTCTGCTCATTTCGTAGGTTGAACTGCTGGTCGAATGCGTTATTCTTATAGGATTTCTTGAATTGGCATTCATTTGTAAACAGCAGGGGCTTGATCCTCTTCAAGAACTCTTCGGCCTTTTGATAATCGGCCGCGGACAGACGATTTGCGATACATATCACCTCGATCCTAAATCTACGAGAAGTATACCATGGTGATAAGATTTTGTCAATATCTTATCACGAAAAACCGGTGCGCAGTTGCAACTTTATTTCTCTTCGTATCACCGGTCTGCGTCCAAAAGGTGTAATCTTGAAAGAAGAGCGTGCTACATTTCCGAGGAACGGCTCAAATTACTATCCGTTTTATTGGACATATTTTCTGCTATAATTTAACCATAAAGAAAAAAGAAAGGAATCTAAGAAAATGACAGTAGAAAAGTATAGAGCCGACAATAATGTGTCTGAGAAAACAATGGAAAAATGGTTAGGTAAGGAATGGATTAGGGGTGCCAGAACACTTGAAGATGGCAGCATTTATATCCCCGAGGGTGCGATAAAACCGTATTCGAAACGCAGCACAAAATGCAAAAACGGTGTAGGCATGTATCAAAGCATTATCCATGGCTGCGCTCAGGGGCTCGACGTTTTTCCCGCTTTATACGACATGCATCCTGATCGCTTTGAAGTATTCATTAGGAGGCTCGAGGAGATGGAGTTCATTGAGGAGCTTCAGATCGAAGGAATTACATACTATGTGGCGCTAGAAAAATGCTTAACATGTAACGCGATGTCTACCAACAAGGCGAAAAAGTTCATCCAGAGCTCACTTGAAGCGCTGTCTCCTGCGATTGAAGCAGCGGCAAAAGGCGTGGCAGGCGCTTGCTTCAGCACCGTATATTACCGGGTAGAAGGTAGGGTCGATTTTTCTTCCGGCCAGGATATCCTTAGCCTTCTGGTGTGTCTCATAGCAGATCGACTTGGTGTCGGTCCCAGCCGTAGTAATCAGAAAATAAAGGGGTTGCATACGCGCATCGCCCGAGCCCTTCGTCATAACATCGAAAAGCTTTCTGTTGGGCTGGGTATGCAGCTCATCGAAGATTACGCCATGAATGTTAAAGCCGTGCTTGGAGTAAGCTTCGGCCGACAGTACCTGATAAAAGCTGTTTGTTGGGGTGTAGACGATCCGCTTCGTTGCCGTTAGGATTTTTACCCTTCGGCTTAGAGCGGGGCACATGCGCACCATATCCGCAGCAACCTCGAAAACGATAGACGCCTGCTGCCGGTCAGCTGCGCAGCCGTACACTTCGGCTCGCTCTTCACCGTCTCCGCAAGTAAGCAAAAGAGCAACTGCCGCAGCAAGTTCGCTCTTTCCCATCTTCTTCGGTATCTCTACATACGCGGTTGTAAATTGTCTGTACCCATTGGGCTTGAGGGTGCCGAATATATCCCGGATGATCTGCTCTTGCCAATCAATAAGCTCGAACGGTTTTCCGGCCCAGGTGCCTTTGGTGTGGCACAAACATTCGATAAACCCGACTGCATAGTCGGCTGCGGCTTTATCGTAATGACTGTCTTTAGCCTTGAACTGCGTCGGCGTATATTTCTTTAGTTTTCGTATTGTACTCACCTCGGGGCATAAAAAATAGCCGCCACCCGATTGGGCACGACTTCCTGTATATACGAGGAAAAGAGCCTCTCGGCTCAGTTCCTGTTGTTTTCGGGCTTAGTAGTTTTCGCTATGAAGTAGAATATCCAGGGCAAATGCTGTGTTTTCATCAACCGGGGCAACGTCCTCGCCTCTGTCGTAGTTATAAACGATCTTGCCGTTTCTCTTGAGCATCAGTTTGGAAATGCGGCCGCCGTCAATGCCCCATTCAGAACCTTCGTCAAACTGTTTCATCCAGTAATGGAAAATCTCTCCGTGAACCCGAATGCTTCCTTCTTTCCACATGGTCGTTTCCTCAGTACCATTCGGTCAAGCTCTTCGTGCAGTAAGATCCGTTGGTTTTGTAGTTGATTGTCATTGAGGTGTCCTCCGTTCGTTTTGTTACTGTATATATCACTCTGAACGGAGGAAATAGCAAGCTATTTCTGGGTCATAATCTACACAAATATGAGGATCGGAAAGTGTGTATATCAGCCATAACGAGCAAAAGGGCCGGAGCCCTGATGCTTTGTTCGAGGCTGGTTTAGTATCCGGCCTTTTTGATCCTGGCTTCGCAGCGTTCCATCAGCCAGTCTTTTCCGCAGAACCGGATGTCTTTGAGGTAGCTCGCTGCGGCGTTGCTGAAGCAGCAGCTTCCTTCGTCGTAAACCTCGGTGGTGGCCATGCGGTAAAGCTCGGTAACCAAACCGTTGTGATCGGCAAGCTGAGCTTTTGCGCTCTGGTATTCCTCGCTGTCTTCGGGGTTGTCCAGCATGGTGTTCTCAAGGCCTCCAAGCAGCCAGTTGCTGGCGTGAAGGATGTTGCGGAAGGCTTTCTTCTGGCGGGTGTTGCAATCTGCGTATTTCATGGTGTTTCCTCCTTAATTCGGGCTCTGTGGCCCCTTCGTTGTGTACATATATCACTCATAATCGGAGAAATATCAAGACAATTATGAGCCATAGTCTACACAATTATCCAAAGCGAAAAGTGTGTATATTACGGGCATACCGCCAAGGAAAGTCCGTTTTATTGTACAACGATCCTGCTAGAATAAAACCATACTAGAAAGAAAGCAGGTGTTATTCGTGTTTTATTACAGTAAAAATAGCCACCGAAAGATCGTGCACACAGAGAACTGTTTCATCGCCCGAGGCTTCAACCCGGAGTCGATTGGTACGTTTGCGACCCTGGCAGAAGCATTCCAGGCCGGTTACAGGCTTTGCAAGCGCTGCAATCCCATCGCCCACCAGTATAAGAAAGAGCAGGAGAACCTCCTGAACTACTGCTACAGAAACGGAATGTCCTGCTACTATAACGACCGGAACTTCAAGATCACCAGCACGATCAGCAAGTGGATCGTGACCGTCAGCCCGAGCGGGAGAACTCAGTTGTACCACAAGAACACTAAGACCCTCCCTTCGGATGAGCAATCTTTTGTCCCGGGGTATCATTATCAGCGCGTCCAGTACGGGAGCCTGATGGAGTACCTCGAGTACATAAAGGAGCATGATTTCTACAGGAATAGGCACCCCGAAATGAATAAGCCCAAGGCCAAAAAAGCTCCCGCAAAGAAAGGCACCAAGAGATGGCATAAGGAGCAGGCAAAGCTCAAGTCTATCGAGCGTAAGCGTTCCATCCGGAATGTGCTGAACATCATCGATTCCTTCAACAGCAATTACGCTGTGTGCGAAGCTGTTTAATCCGAAGATACCGCGGTGCGATGAATGGTATCGATGATCTTCTCCTGTTCTTCAGGGGGAACCCCGATGCTATCCAATGCCTCCCGGACACCACAGTCCGGGCAGATCAGCGTTTCATTATCAAGCCTTGACGGCGCGGGATGCCCGGAGTAGGCATTCCCGCACTTCGGGCATACGGCAATTCGAACAATCTCAGTCTTCATATTCGTCCTCCCGGAAGCTGTAGTTGTATGCGTCCATCAGCAGGCTGGTGTCGAACCCGAAGTCTCGATAGCCCTGGGCGCAGGTCGTAAAGTAGCGGGTGCTTGGAGTGCCAAGCTTCCGGTCTTCATGCATGATATAAACGAATGCATGGCAGGTCCGGATCAAGTTGCTAACGATCCCCTTATAGGTAATCGTCAGATCGGCCTTGTAGTAGAAGGCCGGGCAACCCTCGTAGCGGTCAAGCGCCCGCTCATCTTCTTCGTCAACCTGCCAGACCGCGACCGGGACGTAGTGGCCCTCAGCGGGCTCAATTGTAAGGTAGGCACCAGTTTGGCTGCCCTTGAAAAAAAGCCGGTAGTTTTCAATTACGGCGGTACCGAGGGGCTTCGCATTGGGGCAGCGCACACGCATCTGATAGCGGTTCAGGTTGCTACCGTAGGCAAGGTAGTATTTTTTCTGCATTATTAAGTCCTCCTTTAATAGTCCTTCTACCACCGAAAGCCCGCCTTAGCGGGTTCGGGGGCCTCTGGGCTGCGTCCTTCAAGCGGCTCTGCCGTTGCGGAATGCCGCGTCGCCGTCCAGCCTGCGGGTCAGGAGGTCTCTTGCTGTGGCGAATTCTTCGCCGATGAAGCCGAGGCGGAGGAGCCAGGTTCTCATCGCGTACTTGGGGTTTTCGGTCTGCTGGGGCTTGGGGCTTGCGGTTTTCACCGTTTTTGCCATCTGGCTGAGTGCGAGGCAAAGCTGAATGTAGCTTTTGAGCTGTCCGGCGTGGAGTCCGTTCTGCTTGCCGTCTGCCGGGGCTTCAAACTGGAAAAGTCTGAACTCGACGGTGCCCTTGGTGAAGGTGGCGTGGAGGTTAAGCATGTGGTAGCGGCTGTCGTTGTAATGCCGGTCCCTGCCGTAGCTGGCTCCGTTGCCCTCGTACCAAATGTCTGCAAGCTGGCTCATGGTGGTCGGCTTCTTTTTATTCAGCCTTCTGAGGAAGTCGGGGTCAACTGTCCGGCAGTAGCGGCGGATTCGGTAACTGTCCAGGTTCAGGGCGCTGGCCAGGAGCTCTTCGTGGCTCGCCATGATGTTGGCCAGGTTGCGCAGGGTCTGCGGGGTGTGGCCCTTAGCTCCGATGTGAATGTGAACTCCGCAGCCGCGGGTCGGGTCGCTTTTTGCTCCGGCCTTGCGGAGCTTGCGGATCAGCTCCTGCAGGGTGTCCATGTCTGCGTAGGTGAGGATCGGGGTGACCATCTCGCATTTGTGAGCGTCGTCACCGTTGATGCTGACATCGCGCTGGAATTTCCATTCGCGGTTCTGTGCATCCCAGGCTGACCAGGTGAAGTAACCGTTGCGGTATGCGGTGTCCTCAAAGCGCCCGGTACCGAAGAAGGTGGCTGCGAACTTTGCAGCGTCCTTGCGGGTGATGTTGTTCATCTCAACCTCGACCCCGATGGTCTGCTTCTTCATCTCTGCGATCTGGATCATGGTCTTGTCGTTCATTGTATGTTCCTCCGTATTCGGTGTTTTCCTTTCGGTAGTGTATTAATCACTCTGAAAGGCACATATAGCAAGTCAATTCGGAGTCATATACTCGACAAAGATACACGCAGAAACTTGTGTATATTAACGCATATTATTCTTCAATTCGGCGGCAGAGGTCTTCACCGTAAACGACGCCAAGACCGGAGCCGCAATCCCAGGAAACGTGGATCGTGCCAATATCATCAACCGCTGTCACCGTGCCCTTGCATCCGGGGACGAGCCTAGGTTCGTAGGGATCGTTCATCCGGACAAGCTCAACCCGGCAGCCCCTTGGGAAGCCCTCACGAAGTGCTGTGAGGGCTTTTTCGCTTAGTTCTCGCATGCTTTTACATCCTTGCTGCTGACGTCCTTAAACGCGGAGCTGCCGGAAAGGTTTCTCAGAAGGATTTTGCGTTCGCCCTTGTACTCATCACCAATGAAGCCGAGGCGGAGCAAGAAGCATCTGAAAGCGTACTTCTCGTTGTCGATTTCCTTTTCAGTAGCGTTTATCCGCTTCTGGTTGGTGCTCATCTCGCAGATCGCGGTGATGAAATGCATGTAGGCCTTAAGCTCGTCCGGGGTTGTGCTTACCGGGAACCAGGGGAAGTCAACGCGGTTTTCGAGGACCGCGAAGCCCAGGTCGTCAATGCCCAGCGCCTTCCGGATCAGGTTGCCCTTTGCATCCAGGATGCGCGTGAGGTTTCCGACGCTCACCTTGGAAAGCGGAATCTGAATGGCAATGCCGTCCGGCTGAGCGGGCTGCTCGGTCTGGGGCGCGTCCTGGCTCTCAAACCCCTCATCGTAGAGGTGCTGGAGCAGGCGCTCGCAGGTTTCGTCATCCAGACCGCAGGTGATCAGCTTTCCGTCCCTTTCCAGGACCTGATCGCTGATGTGGTAGGCGAAGCTGGGAGCACCGGCGTATGAAGCTTCCGTGCCCAGCCATTTGGCTATCGTTTTAGCAAGCTCCTTGCGCTTGCTGCCTGGAACGTTGAATGTGACTGTCATTTGAATGGCCTCCTTTAATTTGGTAGGCACATATTCGCTCTGAAGCACAGATATAGCAAGCGAATTCTGCAGAATAAATGTGACAAATCTACGCTCGTCATTTTGTGATAATTACATCTATTCGAACTGCTCTAGGTGTTCCTTCAGGGCATCAAAAAACGCCTTGCTTCTGAGAGAGGTATTACCGGCCTTTAGCCATTCCTCTTCAAAATCAAAGCGTCGTTCAAGTTCTAGTACGGAGTAGTCTGCCCGGAACTTTCGCCAGGTCATACTATCCCACTTTTTCAGTTGTTCCCAGAGATCAGGGAAATTGCGGTAGAGCACCCGCAGCTCCGTCAGGGACTGCAGCGGGCAGCACCAGCAAGATACACGACTGAAATGGTCATATAGGCCAGACCAGTCATAGCCGCGATCTTTACAGTACTGTAGGCAGTCCGCTTCCGTCATACCCCATTCGACCAGGGGGAAGCGCATGTTATCACGCTGGTTGCATTTGCGTTCCAGTCGGTACCCTTCGTCTGCCGCGATCCCGACATACTCGATAATGTCGTAGTCCTCTTTGAGCTTGCTGAAGAATTTCTCTCGAGGATGATCTTTCAGAACCTGGGTACACCAGCGCATCTTCGGACCAGCCCAACCGTACCCGGGACGGTTCATTCCATAACGTTGAGCGTAAAGAGTGTTTTCTTTGCGCTCGATGGGGTGTTCAGCAAAGTAGTATTCGTAGTCGCGCTCGGGTTTGAGCTTGGTAATTTCTCTGCCGATGTTCTGCTCGACTTTTGCGATGTGGTCATACATTGCGGGAAACTCAAGCCCGGTATCACAGTAGATAATCAAATCCACTGGCATGCCTTCTTCGAGCATTCGAAGCAGCATGGCTGTCGAGTCCTTACCACCGGAGAACGATATAACATTAAGCTTCGGTTTCATTAGCGCTCGCCTCCAGATCGGAATACTTGTATTTTTGCCCGTCGCGGAGCAGCTCAACAGCATCAGAAGAACCGACCTGCTCGATGTACCTGTTGACGATGACGTCGCAGAACTCTTCATCGAGTTCGATGGTGTAGCAGGACCGGTCGGTCTGCTCGCAGGCAATCAGTGTACTGCCGCTTCCGCCGAAGGGGTCAAGCACCAGAGTGTTGCTCATGGAGCTGTTGGTGATCGGATACACCAAAAGCGGGATCGGCTTCATCGTGGGGTGATCGCCATTTTTCTTCGGCTTGTCGAATTCCCAGATGGTCGTTTCTTTTCGCCCGGTGTACCACTGGTGCTTTCCGTTTTTCTTCCACCCATACAGCACCGGTTCGTGCTGCCACTGGTATGGAGAGCGTCCAAGAACGAGGGACTGTTTTTTCCAGATGCAGCAGCCGGAAAGGTTAAATCCGGCATCCGCAAAAGCGCGACGGAAATTCAGCCCTTCGGTGTCGGCGTGAAAAACATAGATGCTTGCATCATTAGCCATCACGGCTTCGGTGTTTTTGAACGCGGCCAGGAGAAACTCGTAGAATTTGTCGTTGGCCATATTATCGTTTTTGATCTTCCCGGCCGATCCTTCATAGTTCACGTTATAGGGAGGGTCAGTAACGACGAGGTTCGCCTTTTTCCCGTCCATGAGAAGCTCGAAGGTTTCTGCCTTCGTGCTATCTCCGCATACGAGTCGATGCCTGCCCAGGACCCACACGTCGCCGAGCTTGGTGACGGTCGGTTTCTGCAGCTGGGCATCAACATCAAAGTCGTCGTCTTTGACCTCTTTGCCCGCATCGAACAGTTTTGATAGCTCGCTTTCGTCGAAACCGGTGAGGCCAATATCGAAGGCCTCGGCTTGCAGGGCTTCAATCTCAATACGCAGAAGCTCTTCGTCCCAGCCAGCGTCCATCGCCATACGGTTGTCCGCGAGGATATAAGCTTTCTTCTGCGCTTCGGTGAGGTGGTCAGCAAATACACAAGGCACCTCGGAGATACCCTCTTCACGGGCAGCAAGAACACGACCGTGACCGGCGATAATGCCATAGTCACGGTCGATGATGACGGGATTGATGAAGCCGAACTCTCTGAGCGAGGATCGGAGCTTGTTGATTTGGGCCGGAGAATGTGTCCGGGCATTGTTCGCATAGGGGATGAGCTTATCTAGAGGAACAAGCTTCATTTCGGTTGTGGTTTTCATTATACAAGCCCCCATTCGGCGAACTTCTCGAAACCGCCGACAGCTTTAATGTACGCACGTGCGATCTCAACGATCTCAGCATAGGGCTTGCCGTCTACCGTGTTATCCCCAATGGCGCAGGAAAGCTCCACGGGCATACCTGACTCGCGGGCTTTGAGAAAAGCGTAAATGTTTACGGACACGTCAGCTTTGCTGAGGTCTTTGCCATGCAGGCCGCCACCGGTTACTGAGTCCGCCATGTCTGAACCGAGTTTCCTGTTGGTGGCACCCGTATCGACATTTGTGCCACCCGTCCAATCGCCGAGCGGGTTCACGATTGCCTTGGGATACATCTTCTTCAGCGCCCGGGTGGGTACGTTCGACTGACAGATAATCAGCTGATTATCATCGACGATGTATTTGCCATCAAAGGGATAGATGTCGTAAAGCTCACGGGCTGCCGCGCTGAGAAACTCCTGTTCCTCGGTCAGCGGGACACCCTTGAAGATACCGTTATCGCCGCAGCGGATTGACTTCCTCTGGTTCGTTGCGAGGTGCTCGTCCTGGCGATACTCCTTGTAGTCCACACGGACTCTACCAGCAATTCGCCTGACCGCGTCGCGCACCTCGAGGCGACGAAGCTTAACAGATGTTTCTGCAATAATATGGCATTTACCGTGGCCCACCAAAACCTCAACCGCGATCTTCGGGTCCTTTGATTTCTGATAGGCCAGGTCTACAAGCGCCCCGGCTATGCGGTCGGCGATTTTATCCGGGTGCGCCGGATTAACTTTTTCATACATGATATTTATCCTTTCCGAGCGGTCAACAGCCGCTCCATCAGATCGTCCTGGGGACTGTTTCCCGTGTACTCAACGGAGCAGTTTTCCTTCACGATCTGGAATATTTCATTCCATAGTCGGTTCGCTTGGTTCATGTAGTTGATACCGATGTTAATAAACGGGGACGGTATCGGTTTCCCGGTGGTGGGATGCTTTGACAGATAACCCAGGGTGCTTGTCATCTCTTCACACTGTATCCATCGCGCAGCGCACATGGCATAACGCTCAAGCAGCTGCGGAGAGACAACAGCTGTGCAGCCGATGCCTTTGAGCCAGTTCCAAGTATCCTCGTAGATCTCCTTCGCTTGCAGCTGACCACCGTCGCGCTGTGTCGCGGAAAGAAAGTCGTGCGGCTTGGGCATGGTCACTCCATTGACGTCGGGAATGTCCATGATCTTAAGTGCTCTACCACCGGGGTTGCCGTTGGCCTCTTTCTCCGTGAGAGCTTTTGGCTTCCGACCTGCGCCCGGCCTTTTTCCACCCGCGCCACCTGTATTATTCGATTTTGTAGGCATTCGTTCATCTCCTTTCCGGGGCTGATCGCCGGGGGCCGGCAATTACCCTTTTGATTTCGCCTTTTTTGCGTAAAAGACCCCGCGCCGTTGCCCGAGGTACTTCACTGTAGAGAAGTGAACCGCCCCTGGGGTCATCTGTCACCAAGCTCATGGTGTATCTTGTTGTGGCAGGATCGGCACAGACTCATGAGGTTATCATCGGTATGTCTGCCGCCTTTTGAAACGGGCAGGATGTGATGCACCTCTTCAGCCGGAGTCATCCTTCCTTCGGCATAACAATGCTCGCAATAGGGATGGGCGGCATAGTACCTGTCACGAATGCGTTTCCATGCGCGACCATACTTGCGGTTGACGTCCGGAGAGCGTTCATATTTATCATATTTTTGCCGAGCCTCTTTGCTGTGTAGTTCGCAATACTGCCCGTCTGTCAGTTTTGGACATCCGGGACAGGAGCACGCATGTTTCGGTTTTACTGGCACGATACTCACCTCCAATGCCAAAAGAAAAGCACTATCTTCATGGATTACTCCATAAAGGTAGTGCTTCAATTATCCTATTATAATATTACCACTCGGTCTTCATGTCTTTCTATGCTTTATTGTGCCGAATTACTCAGTAAGCTCGGCATGTGATCTCAGTAACACCCTAAATATGATTTCATACAGTTCATCGTAGTCATCATATTTGTCAGCGCGGGACAAGGCAGCGAGATAGTCTTTCTTGTCCTCAACCTTAACATAGACAGGAGGTAACTGAGCGCGGACTAATTGAACATTCATAAATGCTCTAGATGTTCGCCCATTTCCCTCGGGGAACGGGTGAACAACAGTAATACGGTGATGAGTCTTTACGACACGTTTGATATACTCGCTGATTGACATTTCGTTGCGGTCTGCATAATACTGGCGAATATCTGCATCAATCTTCGCAAGCTCAGGGAAAATGTCATGATAATCAACGGTTTCAAATTTAGCTCCCAAAACAAGAGTGTTATTTTGCCGGGTTGATCCTCCGAATTCCGGATGAGGATAATATGAAAACAGTTTGCTGTTTAGTGGCATCATATCATAAACAGAGACGGAGTCCTTTACTGGCTCTGCAAAAATGCTTTTATACATATCATAATGCCCTGCAATAGAAAGATATGCTTCGTTTTCCTCTTTGCAGTATTCGCTGTTTTGCGTTTTCAGACGCAGATCCGTCACGATTTCTGATGCTTGTTCGATTGTCACTTCAAGCCCTTCCATACGACTATCGTTGTAGATATAGTCATTTTGGAAGATAAATCTTGCACGTTCAGTGGGTACAAAAGCCAACTGTTCTTTGTAACAGTCGATGAGTTCGGCATAAAGGTTTGAATAAGTCAGATGGCGGTTTTTTCGTACAGTATCAGGCTTATACTTTGTAGCCCGCTTTTTTAATGCATCTGGTTCGGTGTCGCCTTCGATAGCGTGAATCTTATACGCAATACGGAACAAACACGAAAGAAAACTCACTCCAAAATAATCTGCTATTTCTAACACATCGTCAAAGCTGACGTTTCCTCTTGCGTTCTTTCGCTTGTTAACTTGGACTCGAAGTTCACTCAACGGCATAAGCAACGCTGCAGCAAAGTCTTCGGCGAATCGCTCCGTTAAAGATTTGCCTCCAAACGGGCACGATATCTGCTTGTCAGAATCACGGAAATGGTGACACAATTCGTGAGCAGCAGTATAGCGTTGCCTTGTGATCGGGCGATTACTATTAATACCCACTATCGGTATATCACTTTCTGAGGAAGCAGGGATATAAACCCCCTCAAGTTTCTTAAAACCCGATAGCTTAAATAAAACACCTTCGTCCAACAATAGCGCAAATGGATTAATTGGGTACGCTATTTTTTCGTTTCCGAATTTTTCTCGCAAGTATTCAGCCGCCATTCGCTCCGGTGACGAGAATCCCTTTGCTACTGCTTTAAAACCCATTTATTTCGCCCTCTGTGCCTTCATTTGCTCCTTAAATCGAATTAAATTCATTATCTCTGCTTGGTCCATTTCGTCTAAATTTTCAAAGCTACGGGCAAAAATAACTGCTGGCTGGCTTACTTCAGACCCGTGCAAAATTGAATCCGCGGAAACCCCAAACAAAGTGCTGAGCTTTGAGAGATCATCGGCTGTGACTCTCCTGTTTCCGTTTTCTAATTGGGAAAATGTTGCTCTATTCATGCCAAGATATGTTGCGACATAATCCTGAGAAAGATGCAATTTCGTTCGTAATTCTTTTATCCTTTCAAATACTTGTGCCATGGTTTTCTCCTCCTTAACCTTTGCCAGCACAATAATAATAGCACTCTTTGTTTGAAAAAGCAACAGAAAAATGTTAGAAAAACTAACATTTTTGGGCTCCTCCAACTTTATGGTGGATAGTCCTAAATCAATCCTCTTTCTATTGCTCCCAAAATGTCCTCAAACGCAGACCCGTAGTCCTTGATAACGCTTTTACTCCAATGTGTCATGTGGTCAAAATCTGTTTTCGGGGTTTCGATTTTTCGTCCCGCTGACAAAAGTACCTTACCACGGAGAATGTCGAAATCATAGCCACGTCCTTCATCGGATATAGAGCGAATGACACTGTTAAGCCCTTCAACAAAAGCATTGGTATAAGGGGCATCAAAGTAGTTAAAAATCGGTTTCCTATGTCGTCTTACAGTAGAAGCCATAAGCCGCCAACCATTAAAATCTGTATCACTTGGAATCTGCCGTTGCCACTCTCGGAAAGCCCGTTCAGCTTCAAAGCGTGTAGAACAATCATATATCCTATAGAACGATTCTTTAAGCGCATAGGCTGTTTTGAGTTTTGGATACTGTTCAAACCATTCATCACGGTATGAAATTGCTTTTTCGGTCAGTTTATCCTCACGCATAAGAAACAGGCTCTTGCTCTTTTTTAGCCCATGTGGAGCGTACTTGTAGAAGTATTTTCGGGCAGAATCCATTTGCTCATTTGCCATTTTGACAACATGGAACTTATCAACTACAACCAGAGCCTTTGGAAGCACTTCATTGACTGCGGTACGATAACCAGACCACATATCCATAGTTGCAACCTCTACCTTACTGGGGTCTTTTAGAGATTGCAGGAACTCCATTACAGAAGTCTTGCTACGGTTACGCAGGATTTCCATAACGGTATTTTTGTCGCCATTGGCAATGATAGCCCACGGCTGTTTACGGTGGTAATCGTCTTTCATAAGACAAATTTCATCAATACCAAGCACCTTTGGAGTTTCCAATTCATAAGGCTTTGGCAGTGCATTCACCCGTTCCATAAATATTTTTCGGATAGTGGTGTCAGATATCTGATATTCACGTTCCAAATCAGTGAAAGGGCAATATGGGGCAAGCAGTGCAAGTGTAGTACGCAATCTCTTTGTAATACGCTCATTATCGCCCACGCTCTCTAGTGGCTCTGCAAATCGTCCGCCACACTCTCGACACTCATAATAGTGCCGATTGATAATGAGGGCTGAACGCTTACCTAAGGCACTTATATCACGGACAGTTTGCTTTCTGCTCTTGTAAATAACAAGATTGGGCATATAACAGCCACAAGCAGGGCAAACATCAGGACGCTCCTTAGTTTCAACATAAAAGCCCATATCATTATCGTTTTGCTTGAAGTCCGTAATGACGAACTCTGGCAGACCGAGCATTTTCTCCATAAGAGGATTGCTCATTAGGTTTCGGTATCAGAGGGCTTGTTTTTTTGCGTCTTTTTTGCCTCCTGCTCCTTTTTAAGTTGTTCAAGCCCTAAACGGATTAGTTCCACAGTGGCTTCCGAACGAGTTTGAAAACGATGCTCAAAACGGAAATCTTCAATTTGTTGGAACATTTCATTGTCGACAGATACAGTATAACGCGGTTTGTCAGTAGCCATATTTATCACCTCACCAGTGATTATACACCAGTGAACCAGAGATGTAAAGCACCAAAAAAGAAAAATAACTCTTGACAGTGAACCAGTGAACCACTATAATACAGCCATAAGGTTCAGTGAACCACCGAACCAAAGGAGGTGAAACTATGGCAACAGAATTAAAGAGGTTCACAATTTCCGTTACACCAAGTATGGAGGCGGAATTGGATTCGGCAAAGCAGGAACGCTATTACAAGGGTACTCAAAACGATATGATTAGGGATTTAATCGCTCGTGGTTTAGCTACTCTGCAAGCCGAAAAAGCAATAGGAGAAGATGGGTGCGAGAGGGCGTCCTAAGACGCCTATCCACCACGAAGTTGGAATACCCCATTTTTGGGCTGATTCATTGCGACTCTTCAGTTATTTTGCTTATCGCTGCAACAGTAGCTCAATGCTTTGTTATGCAACTTGTGAATATATCGCAAATCGTATCTCATTTCTGCTGCAATTGATTCCCAAGTTAAAAAGCATAGATACCTTTTTTCCAAAATAGTCTGCGCCTCCTGGTCCGGGACCGCTTTGATTACATCCGTAATATCGCGCTTCAAATCCACCAGCGCGTCGATGTCGGCATTGATTTCCTGCTGCAGGTCGATGATTTTGTTAATCGTGTCGGCCATCGTGGAGGTGTTGCCGCTTGGGTTCCGGGGCATGCCGGTAAGCGCACTTGTGCACTTCTTCGCCAGATCATTCAGCGATGATAATTGCTGGATTTTTGAGTTGATACGCATGTCCAGGTATTTTGCCTGGGAGAGATATTCCTTTGCGGTCATTGTGCCTGCTCCTTCCTCAGCATTTTTATAATATAGTTTCCGTCTGCAGTCGTGAGGACCTTGAACCACTCGGAACGGAAGAAATTCTCAAGCTCGAGGCGGGTTCCTTCGTGCCGGGTTCTACGGTACTCCTTGACTGCCTGCATAATGATTGCGTTTGCGAGATTTTCATACGGATTCAAGCGTCTACCTCCAGATTTGCCTTTACTGCATCGATGAGAGCGGATTGGGCTTTGTCTTTTGCCTTGAGCGCAGCCATGATCCTTTCATCAATGGTGCCTTTTGTAATGATGTGATGAATAACGACGGTGTCGTTCTGCCCTTGCCTCCACAATCGGGCGTTCGCTTGCTGATACAGTTCGAGGGACCAGGTAAGGCCGAACCAGATGAACGTGGAGCCACCGTACTGCAGGTTGAGGCCGTGCCCGGCAGAAGCAGGGTGGATCAGGCCAACCGGAAGCTCACCCCGGTTCCAACGGGCAATGCTCTCTGAGCTGTCCATCCGGGAGAAAGGAACGTGTAACCGGTGAAGGCGTTCTTCAATTCGCTCCAGATCATGTTTGTACCAATAAGCGATCAGAACGGGTTTCCCGTTTGCCGCTTCAAGTAAATCCTCCAGGGCATCCAGCTTTCGGTCGTGAATGCAGATGAACTTGTCACCGTCCGCATACACAGCACCATTCGCCATTTGTGATAGCTTATTGGCAAGGGAGGCAGCGTTGCTGGCGTCTATTTCGTTTTCGCCGAGGGAAACGACCAGCTCTTTCTTCAGAGTTTCGTATGTTTCCAACTCCTGATCCGAAAGCTCGACGGGGACCTCGTTATAGAGGCATTCCGGAAGCTGCAGATAATCGCGGCTTCGCATGCTGATGGTGATATCACCGATCCTCTCGTAGATCTGTTCCTCGGCACCGGGGAGGGGCTTATAGGAAAACACCACTTGCCCGTTGCGCTTGTCCGGGGTGAAGTATCGGTTCCGGTAATGGGTGATGTATCTGCCAAGCCGCTCGCCCATATCGATGAGCCGGTATTCAGCCCAAAGGTCCATCAAACCGTTACTGGAGGGAGTGCCTGTAAGACCGACAAGGCGCTTCACGCTGGGTCGCACTTTCAGGAGGCTGCGGAACCGTTTTGCTTGATAGGACTTGAAGGATGACAGTTCGTCAATGACCACCATGTCATAGTCAAACGGAAGCCCGCTCTCTTCGATCAGCCATGAGACATTTTCGCGGTTGATGATATACACGCTTACCCGCTGCATCAGAGCCGCTTTTCTTTCCACCTCGGTTCCAACCGCAACGGAGTAGGACAGGCCACGGAGGTGATCCCACTTTTCAATTTCTGTCGGCCAGGTATCGCGGGCCACACGGAGCGGGGCGATTACCAGAACCTTGCGGACGAGGAAGCTGTCCAGACACAGGTCGAAGATTGCGGACAAGGTGATGACGCTTTTGCCAAGGCCCATGTCGAGGAGGATCGCAGCCGACGGGTGACTTATAATGAAATCCGTAGCGTAGGACTGGTATTTATGAGGACTGTATTTCATCGAGGACAGCTCCAATCTGCTCAGGTTTGTCTATGCAGTAAACCGAAAAGCCTAGCGCTTCCAGCTGCCTTTTTCGCTTTACCTGGAGTGGGCGCATTGTTTTGCCATCAGCCTTAATTTCTGCGAATGCGAACTTGGCTCCGGGCAAAAGAACCAGTCGGTCGGGAACCCCGTCGAGTCCAGGACTTACGAACTTGGGAGCCATACCTCCCATCAGCTTTACAGCCCGAACGAGTTTTATTTCTGTATTTTTCTCTTTTCCCATAGAGTCTCCATTCTTAATGGTGGAGGTCGTTGAGGTCATTTGCATAAGTCGTTATTGGACTATAAAAAATAGGGCTATAAGGGGAGTTATGTATTTGACCTTCACGACCTCCACCCGTAGTCAATTCAAGAATTCTTCTTCAACGCCCGAACCGTCACCTTTCAGGCGAACACCCACGACCAGATTGCCGTGCTTCGTTTTGCGGCGCTCAAAGCCCGCGCTTTCGAGAGCGGTATAGAATTCTGCGGTACTACGAGTAAAGTCCGACACCTCGGCACAGTAGGTCCGGTATGCCTGATAGAACTCGCCGGACTTCGCCTCATATTCATCGCCGACTTCGCATCGGTCGTTAATGAAATGCGCCAGCCAGTTATTCTGCTCACGGTATTTTTCCGTAGCATCGGCAACGACAGTCGGGAGCGGGATTTTATAGCCTAGCTCATAGGCCTTCTTCGCACCTTCGATGATCCAGGCCAGGATAGCGCCACCGGCGTGCTCGTAGAGATAATCGCCATAATTCTTGATGTCGCTGTTACCGACGATCCGGGCATTAAACGGTACGACAATCAGTCGCCTCCACGTGCCTTCGTCAATCGCCCCGACCTTCGGCAGGTGGTTGGTGTAGAGCACGAGCGTGTGGCTAGGAATGAAGCTGAACGGGTCTTTATACTTCTTTTCCGCGTATATGGGGTCGGTCGAAGTCATCTGCTTTACCGTCGATGTATTTAAACGCATGCCTTCTTCTAGCTCGGAGGCGATGATCATTCGCTCGCCTTTGAGCTCTGCCAGCTCGGGCTTGATGTTTCGGCGGCACCCGACCGTAAGCGCATCGGCGGATACCTTTCCGCTGTATGTGCCAAGTACCCGAGAGACTGTGTTCCAGAAGGTCGATTTGCCGTTTGCACCAACACCGTATGCGATGATCATTGCCTCGAGAAATACCTTCCCGAAGCAGGCAAGTCCGGCCACGAGCTGGACATAGTCTTTCAGTTCCTGGTCCCCGCAAAAGACGAGATCAAGCTGCTGTTCCCAGAGATCGCGCCCCTCTTCGCCAGGAGATACAGCGGTTACCTTTGTCATGAAGTCCTCGGGCTTGTGTTCCCGCGCACTGGCCATGCCGTATCGAAGGTCGTAGGTTGCCGTGGGGGTGCAGAGAAGGTATTCATTGCTGTCGAGTTCCTGGGGCGTAATTGAAAGCATCGGACGCGCCTCTTTAAGAGTTGCGGCGATATTCTTGGAGTCCCGGCGCTTGAGGGAAAACTGCTCGTAGTTCGTGGCATGCATAAATTCGGCGTAAGCGGCAGCCTGCTCATTGTTAAAGGCGCTCTCAGCTTTCTTTTTTGAAGAAAACGCAAGGATATCCAGCGCACCGTTTTTCTTCATTGCCTCCTTGGATGCCTCAACCGCTGTCTGCGCTTCGGTCAGCTGCTTGGTAGTCAGTTCCTGAACTACACCCTGCGCACCGTGCTTGGACTCATCCCAATGGATGCCGTTATAGCAGATGTAGTCTGTTGCCGGGGAAAAGCGAAGGCGATCTCCGTAAATCTTGCTGAGCAGCGCTGCTTCGCCGACATCGGTGTAATCGTCCGGTTCGTATTGGAAACCGGCGTTATACTGTTCGGGTGGGATATAACCATTCTGCGCTTTGACGCGGCTATGAAACTGAAGAGCGCTACGCCATATTGTATTGAGCTCCTGCGGATCGAGCGGGGGTGAACATTTCTCCGCTTCGGCAATGAAGGCATTGTATGCTGCCTCGGTGTCGCCGTAGCGCTTCAGAATACGCCCAGCAAAATGGGACATTGTATTATTGCGGCTGCCCTCATTGATGACCCTGCCGGAATAGGCCTCCGAGGCCATCTCCATTTCGTCAAAGGCGTAGTCCATGAGGACGTCTTCGATGCTGTCCTCACCGTCGAAGATTTCTACGTTGGCAGGCTTAGTGCCGAAAAAGAAACGAGCGGCATCCACGGCGTTCGGATCGAAAAACGGGAACAGCTGCTGAATACGCTGCTTCATCGCCTTGTATTTTTCGGGATCGGTTTGATCGGAAATCGGGAAAAAACAGTGAAATTTTGGCCTGGCAGCACGACCGCCTTTTTGCCGATTGTGGTTTCGGCTGTAATGGACAGCAAAGCACACGCCTGGCAAAGCTTGACGTAGCATTTCCGGGGTGACCCATTCTGCCGGGTCCTCTGAATGGTCGTTATCGCAGTCCAGCATCAGGCAGTTGCTGTGCTGGAAGTTCTCATTGTTCCGGTACCCGTCTGCGTAGGCAACGGCTACATAGTCAAAGCTGACCGCTTCCTGCATGCTTGCCTCATCCACGACTTCAATTGGGTGCGGGTAGAGGCAGTTGTTCGGGACACCGAGTCTGTCTGAGTGGTAGAGCATAAACGGTTTATTCATCGGATTACCTCCTCACAGCTTGCCGTAAAGTAGCGAATAGTCTGGTTTCGGTTCTGAGCCTTCTGTATCTCGACACTCATGCCGTGGGAGATATGGCCACCGAACACCCAGAGCTCGGCGCACTTTGACAAGATCGCCAGGTCCATAAACAGGGCAAGGTCCCGCTCATCCTCATCGGTATCATCCATAAACTGCGGGAACAGAAGATGCGGTGCGATGGGGATCATTCCCTTATCCAGTGCAAACCTGGAGTACCGACGAGCATTGAGAGTGTTCAGCTCAATGTTTCCAGAATATGGCGAACAAATATAAACGAAAGGCCTGAACTTACGGGTGCCTTCCTCTTTTGCGATATTGGAAAGTGCTTCATAGCACGTGGGATCGTAATATCCTTCAGAGTTGTATTTTTCTTTATCCATAGGGCCTCCTAATCTTTCTTGTAAAAATCACAGACATAACCATCCGCACGAAGGATCAGGCCCTTTGCCCAGGCTGGTGTCCGGCCCATGATTTCGCATATGTCTTCCAGCGAGCTGTCAGCGGGCGCTTCGATTACGGCTTCATCGTGAACGTGCATTACGATCTTGTATCCGGCTTCATCGAGGCGGAGCATCGACTCTGCGAGAATATCCCTAGCTGTCGCTTGAATCAGGTTTTCTACTAGTTTCGGGCCATACGATTCAAGCCGCATCCATTTCTTTTGAGGCCCGACGCCTTCGTATGTGATTGTTTCGTTGCCGAAGCGGTTAGTCCCTATTTTCGGCTTGGGGTAAGCAAGCGACCTGCCGGACGGAAGCGTCATGAAGAGGATGCCGCTTTTATAATCAAAACGAACGCCATATGCTTCAGCCGGAAGATGCTGTTTTACGCACTTCATTGCCGCGGCATCGATTTCCCACCATAGCTGGACAATGCACGGGTTTGATGCTCGCCATGCATCGACCAGCGGCTTGAGCTCTTCTTCCGATACCCCGTAGTTCAAAGCTCCCATGGCTTTTAATGCTCCCGTGCTGCCGCCATAGCCCAGGGCAAGTTCAGCGATTTTGCCTTTCTGCCTCAAATGACCGTTGATGCCGTGCTTGACTACAGGGACGTGGAACATCTGGCTTGCGGATGCGCAATAGATGTCGCCACCGCTGGCAAATACCTCCTGCCGCCAGGTTTCTCCGGCAATCCAGGCAATCACACGGGCTTCAATCGCAGAGAAGTCGGCAACGTAAAATCTGCAGCCCGGTTTGGGAATAAACGCAGTTCGAATAAGCTCGGACAGCACTAACGGTACGGAGTCATAGAGCATTTCCACAGCGTCGAATTGTCCCGTGCAAATGAGGTTTCGGACATTGTCGAGATCGGGAAGGTGGTTCTGCGGGAGGTTCTGCACCTGGATCAATCTGCCTGCGTACCTGCCGGTCCTGTTGGCCCCATAAAACTGAATCAGTCCACGGGCTCGCTGATCTGCGCCGACAACGGTTTCCATGGCGGTGTATTTCTTTACGCTGCTTTTAGCTAGCTCCTGACGAAGAGATAGAGCCAGCTCAACTTCACCCTCGGCGTTATCCAGCAGTTCCATCACTGCCGCTTTGGACAGTGATTCGGCATCAATCCCTTTCTCTGCCAGCCAAGCTTTCAGCTGAGCCGGGGAGGTCGGGTTCTCAAGGCCGGTTACTGTCCTTGCCATGTCCATGTGGGTGCGTTTGAACTGCTCATCGCATTCGATGGCCTGTTTCACCATCGTCAAATCCAGCATAATTCCCCGGTCGTTGATCCTCTGGTCCAGACAGTAGTTCTTCCACTCCCGCTCAGATACAGGGAATTTGGATAGCTTATTCTGTATGGACATTTCCGTTTCAACGTCCCGGAGGTTGTATGCTTTGAAGACCGCCCATTTATCCGGGGCATCCGATGGATAGTGGCGAAACGTAGCTCCATCTTTGCCTTTGGCCGGAGTGCAGAAATACCGGATCAGGTCTTTACCTTCTTTCAGCTTCTGCTTTTCGAGCCCGAGCACGGCCCCGACGCCTTCCAGAGAGAGGGGCAGGCCCAGAATGGCGGACCACACCATGGTGCAGTGCCATGAAGCCGGATCGAGGTAAGTACCTACGGGATATCCGAGGTACCTTGACAGGCACACCCGCTCAAACTGCGCATTGAACGCCCATTTCATGACCGAGCTGTCTGTAAGAGCTGACCGTATTCCCTCGGGGAGCTTTTCCCCGTTCGTGAAGTCAACAACGTGAACAGTGCCTCCATCGACGGAGTAACCGAATAACAGGATTTCAAAATCCGGGGATTCGCTGTAACGATAAACCCCGCTCTTCGCCAGATTCACCGATGAATATGTCTCGATATCTATGGATAGTGATTTCATTTTGGGCCTCCTTTCTGCGGGGATAGGGCGGCAGAGATTTCCTCCACCGCCCGCACCGTATGTTTAAGAAAGGAAGTCATCGTCGGGGTCAGTAGCGAAATCGTCAGCTGCGGAGCTGCGGCCACCCAGGGGTTCGCCATCCTTGACTTTCTGGATATTTCCGAGGCCGCAAGCTACGCCCTTGTTACCGTTACGGTTGAAGGCGTAGAAGTTGATGCTGGCACGAACGTAGCAGCCGGAATACACCTCGCTGCGATCCAGGATCGGCTGAACAGCACGGTCCACAATCTGGGGCTGGGAGGTGCTGTTGGCATTGACGAAGTAGCAGCCCTTGTATGCCTCATCGTCACGCTCGATATCCCCGTCGCGGAGAGGAAGCTTCATGGCACCCTTGTTCGGAATTTTGCCACCGAACTTGCCAGCACCGTCGCGGATCGCGTTATCGATAGCGGTGTTGATCGCATCAATGGTCTTCTTGTCGGACTTGGGGATGATCAGGCTGGCGCTGTACTTGGGATTGGAGCCGTTGATGCTGGCGGGCTCCCATACATGCTCGTAGGACAGGCGGACGATGCCGGTGACAACCTTTGTCGAATTCTTGTTATTAGTCATTTCTTATTCCTCCGTAATTTCGTTAAAGTCGTTATTTGCACCCGTAGTAATAATGGCCGGACGCTTATCGGATGCCGGGACAAGCGTGGGTTTTCCTTGCGGCTTTTTCACATATTCACCGAGCACCTCGGAGAAAGTTTTCTTCCCCATGAGCTTTTCCATCTCGGTGATGGAGATGAGACTCTTTTTGTAGATGTCGTGATATCCAGCCGCATTTGCAGCTTCTATGACTGCAGCCTCATCTGTGTATTTGCGGTTGGTTTTGGACTCGACGACCTTGAAGCCGGTCCAGTGCTTACCGTGGTTAATTGCGGCATCCTGGGCATAGGCGATGACTTCGTTCGCCCATTTTGTAAGGTCATCAAGTTTACCGAGGATTTCCTCGATTTCTTCATCCGAGAGCAGGGGCGGGAGCGCAAATTCGTAATTTGCTAGCTCCATTCTTGCTTCAGCGCGGGCTCGGCATTTCACAGCTGCTTTACAGAACTGGCACCAGGTCCCGGGAACATAGTCACCCATACCGGCATAGGCCAGCTCGGCCTTCGGTTTTAGCGTTTCTTTAGCCCACTGCTTGAGGTCAGAAACGGGGATTGACCAGGTGCTGACATTTTCGCGGCGCGGCTGGAAGATGCTCATGGACACCTCTTCGATGTCATACAGGGAGTCAAAGATACGCAGCGCCCCGAGTGCATAAAGCATCATCTGCGGGTTTTCGTATGCATCGACCAGAACTCCGAGGCCATATTTGAAGTCGATAATATGCAGGCTTTTGTCTGCGACGATCAAGCAGTCTCCGGTTCCGAATCCATCCGGCACGTAGCAGGAAAAGTCAAGCTTCTGCTCAGTCAGGACCATCGGGTCGCCACAGTACTGCTTGGCACGTTCCAGCTGCTCCAAAACAAACTCTACGTAGCTGTCGGTGTAGCCTTCCATCTCGTCTGAATCAAATTGGCTCTTCGGTCGAGTCGAGCGCATCTTCAGCGCCCGTCTGAGCTTGTGCTCTGCCAAGGCATGTGCTGCCGTGCCTTCCGCAGCGGCTTCGGTTTCCCGGTCTTCAAACTCCTGTTCCAACCTTGCCGACGGGCTACAGTTGAGCCAGCGGTGGGAAGAAGATGCCGAAAGCACAGCATGTCCTTTAGGGGGCATTACCAAGCACCTCCGCATCCGCAAGGAGATCTGCGTATTTCTCCGGATCGACCGCGCTCAGCTTTTCTGCGCCGTATTTTTGGAGGAGGGCACGAACATCAGCAGTAAAACCGTCATGGCTCTTTTCTGCCAGCACAGCGCGTACCTGCTCGAGAGTAACGACCTTCTTGGGCTCGGGCTTCGGAGTTGGAGCCGGAGTGGGTGTTTCCACGTCTGCTTCAGACTGAAGCATGGCGTTGGCGACAGCCTGGACACTCTCTGCCAGGGAGCGGAGATCTTCGACCACATCCAAAAGAAGCTGAATCTTACTCACCGCCGGAACCTCCTTCCGCTAGGTTCACAATGGATACCGTATCAACGCTGTTTCCAGGGACCAGGATCATTACTTTTTCCTTTCGGCCCAACAGCCAGGTGAGCAGCTTCTCGCGGATTGTTACATTTCTGCATCTCACGATCCCGCCGCTCTGGGGGTCTTTTGAAACACGTATATTCAGCTGGTGTTTCATCCTGCATCGTCCTTTCCGAAGGGCTGGTTTTTTAGTCCCTTCACAGGTAGGCCACGAGAAACACTTTTTTCAACGGTCAGATAATAATTTTTTTAGTCTTTTTTCTGCCCGGTGGATTGCCTGGCTGACTGCCTGAAACGAAATACCCTCGCTCTTTGCAATATCCTCCAGGCCCATGTGCTTAAAGTAATAGCTTTTTATAAGCTGCCTTTGACGAGGCTCGAGCTCTTCAATGGCTGCATGCAGGCGTTCGCGGTCCTCGCGGGCCAGGTACTCGTTTTCAATGTTTACACCGGATGCTACAAGGTTTCCGTCTGCGTCATACTCGTCCAGGGAGCAATGCCTGCGGGTTTCGGCGTGATCGTTGTTGTACTCAACACGGTCTAGGTCGATAAGGATGTTGGCCCATTCGTCGTCAACATCCACGGAGATGGTTTCGGTCGCAAATTCATACTTGATTTTCATGTTTTCGGCTCCTTCGAATTTTTGAAATCCGCAGGGGCCGGACATCCGTAGAAACAGAAAACGGCCGGGATACAATGTCTCCTCAAGGGAGGTCACTGAATCCTGGCCGTCTCGCAGCTCTGCGGATTACTTTATGTTTTAGTTTGGGTAGCTGTTTACGTAGAACAGTTTGTCGTTGATGCGCTCGATCATGGTGTACGCATCTTTTGTCTCAAATGCGAATTTCCCGCCAACCGGGAGAGAAATGTATATTCTGTCTTTAGAGGTAAGGCGCTCGATGACTCCGGTTTGACCGTTCGCCATGCATACAAGCTTCCCTCTGCAATCTCTAATTTCTTCCAATGAAATACTCCTTAAACGCAAAAAGCCAGGGTATTGTTGTACCTTCAGTTTCTGTACAACACATACCCTGGCGAGTGGTGGTCTACTTTGGACCCCGATAGCTCAGTGATATTATTTTTCGCGTGATCTGATTGTGTGAACCGCACCTCTCGCGGCTTTTGTCATGACAGCGGTCATGCTGTCGTAGTTAAACACTGCGTATTTTCTGCAGATCGGGCACTGGATCGATGTCGTTCCGTGCGCATCGTTATATACCAGTATCTTTGCCTTGCATCCGCAGGGATACTCAATGTATCCGCGCAGGCCGTCAAAAATATTGTCTGTCATTCTATGACCACCTCCGTACTCAAAACTATCCAAAATAACCTACATTACCTTTCTCATAGAAGCAGCATTATTTTTGTATTTACTAATACACCAGACCCGGCATGATAACTTCGCATCGGTTATCGCCGGGCATTTTTAGGTCGCCAAGCAGAGTCGCATTGATAATGGAGTGCTTACCGTACCTTCGCCGAATATCCTCAATCGCCGTTTCCAAACGGTCTATCCGTTCAAGTCGCTCGGGGTCGGAAAAGATGGTCGTCTGGACCGGGATCGCTTGCGGCATGAGATTGATCGCCCTGACCGTTACGGCCCTTACGGGAGTTGTCCACTGATACTGCTTATTAAACAGGGTTCTAGCAGTATCCGCGATCTCCTTCGGACTCCGGGTAGGGGTGTCAAACTGCATCTGGTACTGTCTGCCGGATAGGTCATTACTCCGGACGCAAACCTGAACGCCTGCGGCAATCAAGCCATTAACGCGCAGCTTGTGCCCGATGCCCTGGGAGAGCTCCAGCATCACTCTGTAGACCTCTTCTTCGTCTTTGAGGTCGGCCACACATGTAATGCCGTGTCCGATGGACTTGACCGGGCTCACAAAATCTTTGTGCATCACCCGGGAGTTGTCTGTTCCGTTTGCGTAATGCCAGAGCTTTATGCCGTTTACTCCGAACCATCGCTTGAGCATTTCGGGTGGCGTGGCAGCAAGCTCACCAATGGTGTGGATGCCAAACCCGGAAAGCTTATGCTCGGTCGACCTGCCCACATAAAGGAGATCGGAGGCCGGAAGGGGCCACACTTTCTCCTTAAAGTCATCGGGTGATATGGTGGTGATGGCGTCCGGCTTTTTCATATCTCTGCCTAGCTTGGCGAAGATTTTATTAAATGAAACCCCGATGCTCACGGTAAGGCCGAGCTCTTCACGGGTCGATCGCCTGATTTCTTCTGCGATGGTGAGACCGCTGCCGACGACGGAGTGGGACACGTCGAGCCAGCATTCATCCATGCCGAAGGGTTCAACCTGGTCGGTGTAACGGTAGTAAATCTCGTGCGCTAGCTTGGAATACTTCAGATACTGATCGTATTGGGGCGGTACGAGTATCAGGTCCGGGCATTTCTGCCGCGCTTCGAAATTAACCATACCGGTCTTAACACCGCGTTTCTTTGCCTTTTCGGATTTTGCCAGGACGATGCCATGACGATCCTCAGTCGCTCCACATACAGCAATGGCCTTGCCTTTCAGGCTGGGATCGAGCATCGCCTCAACCGAGGCATAAAACGAATTCATATCGCTGTGCAATATAGTCTGCCTTTCTGCCACCATAATCACCTCCTCACTGCGGACTGTGAGAAGATTATATATCTCATAATATTCGCGGTCAAGTGCGCATTTATCGAACACCATTCGATTTTACTATTGACAAGAATGTTTTTCTTATATATAATCATGGCATAAAAGGAGGGTTATGCTATGCCTATCAAAGCAAAAATTACACCCTTTCACATGCTCAGAAGCGAGGGATACAATGCCGCGGATGAGCGTGAGAATAATGTTATTGGAGCACGTATATCTGAAAAGCGCCGCTCCCTGGGCCTGAGCCTCAGCAATCTCAGTGAGATACTCGGTGCGCACGGTGTAGAAATTCGTCCCACATCAATCAGCAAGTGGGAAGTCGGCGATTCTGTTCCAAGCTCATACCAGCTGGTTGCCATTTGCAAAGCCCTGGGTATCACTTCCCCGGATTACTTTACCGCTGCAGGTGAGGCATCCGATCTGAATGAAGCTGGCATGAAAAAGCTGGCTGAGTACAAAGCCGATCTGGTTGCGTCCGGGAAATATGCGCCCCGAACCTATGCGGCCAATATCGTGTATATCGACATGCCGGTTAGCTATCTGCCTGCATCCGCTGGCACCGGTGCTTTCCTCGATGAGGGGAACTTCGAGATGGTAAGCTTTCCGAAAGACTCTGTCCCCGCTGGGGCTGAGTTCGGCATTCGTGTATCTGGCGACAGTATGATGCCCGTTTATAACGATGGCCAAATCGTGTGGGTGCAGGAATGCAGCGAAATCCGTCCGGGAGAGGTAGGCATCTTCGTCTACGATGGGGATGGCTATATTAAAGTCTACGACGAACAGGAGCCCGACGATCCGGAGGCCTTTACCGACAGCTATGGTGTGTGTCACATGCAGCCGGTTATGATTTCTTATAACCAGGCATATGCACCGAAGGTAATATCTCCGAACGCAAACTTTCAGGTAGTTGGCCGCGTCCTCAAGTAAAGTCCGTTTTTTTGGACATCTCCTTTGATAAAATCAGGGTGACACTGGAAAAGGAGGATTGTTCATGGACACGATGAAGAGACTGGACGAGCTGCTCGCGGACCACGAGATGACATTGTTCGACCTGGCAAAAGCCTGCAATATTAACTATTCAACGTTTCACGCAGCAAAGAAACGCGGTGGTCAATTATCCATTGACACTATTGAACGTGTATGCGATGGACTTGGAATTAGACCCTTTGAGTTCTTCATGAACGATGAAGATTGGAAAGGGATCGAGGAATACGTTCTGCAAAGGAGAAAGCGTAATGGTAAATGATTCTGTGCGCTATCTCGTGGAGCACGTTGCCCTTCGGGATGCGCTATTTAGTGCAGGTCCGAGAGTTATCCTTGATTTCATGGATAACCCCGGCCCGGCGATGATCGAATTATATAAGGAGCTGGGCGAAGAGACACCCGGCTATGAATGCCCATATACGGAAGAGTGTTTTTCTGAGGATCATGAGGTCTTTGACAAAGGTAATGATTCGGTTCTTATTATTCGGGTATTTATGCCTGAGCCAGAAGAAACGCTGAATTGCAGAGCCGTTTATTTTTGCTTTAGCAGGCTCAGCGGCAGCAATTTCTATGCGACCTCCGAGCTTACAGAAAAAAAGACATTCTTCCTGTGCGGCTGGGGCGAAGATAACACCCACATTAACTTCGGCGATGCTCCGGTAAAACCTGAAGCAGAAATGAAGAAAGTTGCGGAGCTGTTCTGGGAGATAAGTTCTGATGGATACTGGAAAAAGCTTAAAAGTGTATGTTCAAGTAAAGGTTGATTTCAGAGAGGATGGCGTGATGCTGCCCAGGGAGATCATCTGGGAGGATGGCGTGACCTACGAGATTGACCGCGTAGTTGATATCCGGCAAGCCGCAGCTATGAAAGCTGGGGGCCAGGGTGACAGATACACCATCGTTGTTCGTGGAAAAAAGAGCTACCTGTTTTTTGAACGTAGCACCAATCAGACCGGGAATAATATAGGCCGCTGGTTTGTTGAGAGGAGGGTCGCATAAAGATGGGAGTAACAAAAACTGATTTTATGCGTGGGATGCAATGCCCCCGAATGCTGTGGCTCGATAAGCATCACCCTGAGTTAAAGGTGATCCCGCCCATGATCCAGAAGAAGCTCGATAAGGGTAACGAATTCGGGGACGAGGCCATGGCGATGTTCGGCGCATTCGAAGAAATGACGGTCTTCAAACCCGGAACTACATACCCGGACAAGAAGGCAATGGTGCTGCTAACACGAGAGCATCTTGATAAATGTACCTCTGTAATCTGTGAGGCCGCGTTCGATTATAATGGAAATTATTGTGCCGTTGACATTCTCAAAAAGGTACCCGGCGGCTACGAGATGTATGAAGTTAAAAACTCACCAGAAGTTACTGATCAGTTCATTAAGGACGCGGGATTTCAGGCATATATTCTCAGACATTGCGGCCTGAATCTGCTGCGCATTAACATCGTATATCACGGGGAGGATGAAAACAATCCGTTTGAAATACAGGATATTACCACTGAAGCTAATGCCTACGCACCCATTGTAGAAGCAAACATCGACCGTCTCGCCGCTGTGAAGGTACAGAAAGCAGAAGTCTGTTGTAGCTGCGGAGATCAATGCCGTGAGCCTTATGAGTGCTGGTATTTCGGGCATTGCCATCAAGTGCAACATTAATGTACAGGGGGAAGTAGTATGAGCTCAATAGAAATTCACAAAAATAGCATTACGCATATATCCACCGATATAATTGTAAATGCAGCAAACTCCAGTTTAGCTGAAGGCGGTGGTGTGTGCGGTGCAATCTTCAGCGCGGCCGGGAGCAGCAAGCTCGCCAGAGAGTGCGCTAAGTATGGTCACTGCAAAACGGGCGGGGCCGTAATAACTTCCGCTTGCGATATGAAAAACGCAAAATACATTGTCCATGCGGTTGGCCCGATATATTCCGGAGGCACGAATGGTGAGCCGGAGCAGCTATACAGTTGCTACAAGGAATCGCTCAAGCTAGCCATGGATAACCATTGCCGTTCTATCGGGTTCCCTTTAATATCGTCTGGTATTTTTGGTTACCCTCATGATGAAGCGTGGAAGATTGCTCTTTCCGCATGCAAGGATTTTATCAATGAGAATCCAGGATATGATATCAGCATAGTGTTCGTATCAACTAATCGTGATATGGTCCAGCAAGGCAAGCAAATCCTTGCTAAGCTGAACGAAGTGAAGATACCAGACTGCAGATTATTAACAAAATATCTGCGCATCCAGGACTGGTCATCGTGCCGATACGCTGAGCGGTTTCTCATAGAAGATATTGACTATGTAGCCCAGAACAACAAGGAACTCGATCTGATTCACTACGAAGACATACTGGAAAAACACGGCATTGAATGGTCGCTTGATTCTATGTCTAGAGCAGATGCAGATACTCTCGATGCCGTCACGATCCTTGCCTTGCTTGTCGCGGCATACAGAGCAGATCATTTTAGCAACGGGACATTCGAGGAATTCATTGACAACGGATCAGTTCAGAGGTGGCTGGAGCGACTTTCCAGAATCACACCGAGCTGCTGATAAAGGAATAAGGAGCAAGATATGAATAAAACAATTACAGTAAAAGGTATCGGGAATGCGTCTGCCCGTCCGGATTATGTAGTTATTTCGATGGCGCTGGAGTCGACGGACAAGGAGTACAGCAAGGCCATGGAGCACGCGGCAGAGAATATTACTCTCCTCACGGAAACGCTTGTAGCTACCGGATTTGAAAAAGAAGCTTTGAAAACCACTAACTTCAACGTCCGAACCGACTATGACAGCATCCGCAAGAAGGATGGCAGCTACGAAAGTGTGTTCCGCGGTTATGTGGTATCTCACAATCTGAAGATCGAATTCGACTTTAAGGCCGACCAGCTTTCTAAAGCCCTTTCTGCAATTGGAAGCTGCACTGCGCATCCACAAATGTCTATAGCATTCACGGTGAAAGACCCTACGGCCATTAACGAAGAAATGCTTAGGGCCGCAACAATGAATGCTCGCCGGAAGGCAGAAATCCTTTGCGAAGTATCCGGAAAGAAGCTGGGTGACTTGTTGTCCATTGACTATAATTGGGGTGAACTAAACATCTTCTCAAATACCCGTTATGATATGGCCGAGGAGTGTATGGCGGCACCAATGATGATGGCTAAGTCAATCGACTTTGAACCCGACGATATCGACGTCAGTGACACTGCTACCTTTGTATGGGAGATCGCGTAATACTGCATCGACCAGCATAATTGCATATTGAGAAAGAATGGTAGGGTTTGCGATGGTATCACGAATGGCACAATCCCTACCTCTTTCGTTAGTTTGGTGCGCAGATGCGCACTGGCACAAGGCATTATCGAACATATTGAATTTACAAACGGCATCTAGCCATGATAAAATTACATATATGTACCTCGCCATGGCACCCATCCGGCTTTTTCTTCAATCTGCTGAAATATTATTTCACAGATGAGTATGAATTCATTGCGTTTGTGAAGTTTTCGTGGTATACTGTATCATATCTATTTGTATTTCTTCATGGAAAAGAAAGGACCCGGCTATGGACGTCTCTTACAACAAGCTTTTCAAGTTGCTGATTGACAAAAAAATGAAAAAGAAAGATTTGCAAGAGGCTGCGGGACTGAGTCCTGCGTCGATTGCAAAACTGTCGAAAGGACAGTATGTCAGCATGGATGTCCTTGTGAAAATATGTCAGGCTCTTGATGCGGACATCGGCGATATCATGGAAATAAAACCTAATGATGCTACAATCGCCGAGTGAATTATTAATTATCTGACTTATACAATTTTTTAGAAACTAGGGGCAGAGTGCTATGCAGATAAATAAACATGGTTCTTTTTATATTCGTAATGGCTGGCCAACAAAAGCAATAGATGCCATCCAGAAGGATGATCATATATATTCTCCAAACAATGAGCTGTTGGCAGTTGATACCATCGGCGTAGGTCGAGTTATGATAAAGTCCATGCGCTATTGGGCTACCGTTTTGGGGCTTGCAACGGAGGGAAAGGACCAGCAAGGAATATGTCATGCCCTGACTCCGCTTGGGCAGCTTATCGCGGAGAACGATATTTACTGCACCGACGTGGGCACACTGTGGCTCTTACATCGCAATTTGGCAATTAACGAAGATGAAGCTACTGCTTGGTACTGGGCGTTTAACGTCTTAGCAGATACCGAGTTTGATAAGAACACTTTTTCCGATTCTTTCTATTCTTATCTCCAGCGGGAAGGAACTTCATATACTTCTAAAGCTGTGGCAAAGGAGTTTGACTGCTTTAAGAACACTTATGTAAGCGAACAAGCCTTTTCTCTTTCAAAAGTGCTTGAAGAAGACACCATCCCCTTTTTCGCGCCATTACACCTAATAGAGTATAAAGGACGAGGGGTGTTCGAAAAACACAAGCTTGCAGCGCAGGAAATACCCGTTGACATTTTCTTGTATTCAATTCTAGCTGATAATAGCGAGCATCTTATTGAGAATAGGCAAATAAGTATTTCGACCCTTTTGGAAAACCCGGGCCAGGTTGGTAAATATATGAACATTAGCTTCCCGGTCATGCTTGAGCTTTTACAACGGCTTGAAAATGCGGGATATCTTCGACTGGTCAATAATTTTGGGAGCCGCTATGTCGAAATCTTCCCTATTGACGCACAAGAAATACTTGCAGATCATTACCATAGAATTGGACGGTAATAACGTATGTCATATGCTGAATTAATTCGGCAGGAAGGTGAATACACCTATTCTGCAAACATACAATTTGATATTACAACCGACACGAAGCTTTTGCGTTATATACCAAACGAAACGTCGATAACCTTGCTGCGAGAGTATTTCCTCGATATTACGCGAGCTCACCCTTATAACCATGCAAGAATACTGTATGGATCATACGGTACCGGAAAATCGCATTTTTTAACCGTCCTTGCGCAGATCCTCGAAAAATCGTTTACAACCGGAGTGGCGTTTAGCACGTTCCTTAGCAGGGTAAAAGAATACGATGATGCTCTAGCATATGATATTAAATCCTTTGCGGAAACGGTCGACCGCAAGCCCATGCTCGTAGTGCCAATAGTATTCGATTTTGATGACTTCGATCGTTGTATCTATTTCTCGCTTAAGAAGAAACTTGATGCACTTGGGATTAGTATTCATTATAAAACTTTTTTTGACCAAGCCTCTAGTCTCCTTCGTCAGTGGCAGAGCACACAGGAGTCTTCGGACAGGCTTGCGCAAGCATGCAAAGCAGCACAGCTTGATCTTGATGAGCTGACCCGAAGCTTAGAGCTGCTCAATCCTAAAGCCGAAAAAAGCTTTAATAAACTATTTGAGGCCATGACTTATGGCGTGAAATTTGTGTATGAAGCCTCAAATATGTTTGAAATCCTGAATCAAACTAATGACGCAATAAAAGAAAATTATAGCGGTATTGTATTCATTTTTGACGAATTCGGTCGTTACATCGAGGACAACCTCAAAAAAATCCGCGTGAAAGCCGTACAAGACTTCGCGGAATACTGTGACCATTGCGATGGTAATAATCACATTATTCTGGTTTCGCACAAGGAGATTAGTCAGTACACAGAACATCATAGCAAAAGCGTATCCGCTGAATGGAAAAAGGTTGAAGGGCGATATAAGGCTTTTTCCATTAACAGCAAGCAGGATCAAAGCTTGGATATTATCAGAAGCGTCCTGCTAAAGAATGAGCCCGTTTGGAGCAATTTCAAATTGACATTCATGCATGACTTGGCTGATATGTATTCAACCGCTATCGATTTTCGCGGGTATAGCATTCGGCAAGGCGATGAAAACCCCTATGAAGCCGCATTCCCATTGCATCCGTTTTCGTTATATGCTTTGGATCGCTTGTCAAAAAAAGTCGCTCAAAATGACAGGACATTCTTTACATACCTGGCAGGCAAGGAGCCGAACAGCTTGTATCGCTTCTTGGCACAGATGCCCATTGATGAATTCCACTATGTAGGAATAGACGAAATATTCGATTATTTTGAACCGAGTATTAAGTCTGTACAAAGCGACGATACCTTTGAATGGTACAAGCGCCTTCAGTCGGCGCTGGCCAAAGGAAACCTTGACGAATACAGCAACGATATTCGTGTGCGAGTGTTAAAGGTCGTCGCCACTATAGGAATTATTAACGACACAAGCACACTTTCCGCCGATAGCAACACGATAGAAAAATCGATTGATGCTGATTCCGATCTCATCAAGGAAGCACTGAGCTCTCTTTGTGAACAGAAAATTTTGAAATATTCTGGCTTGTATCAGCAATACGAATTCTTCGATGCTAGTATCTTTGACGTGGGCGGGATGATCGAAGAAGAGGCTTTGCGTGTTTCCGATGATGCAGTTGTAAAAGCGCTCAATGAGAACTTTGTCAATTTCGTACTCTATCCTCACACCTACAACCGTGAATACAGCATTACGCGAGTATTCGCCCCTGTCTTCGCTTCAACATCAGAACTGTCGGGCAAGCTATTAACCCAAAAGCTCGGAAAATACTACGACGGTGCCTTAGTCCTGCTCCTGGGGGCTGACGACACGGTAATAGATGGTGTTATTGCCTCTTCCGATTGCTTTGATCGTTGTATTATTTGGCTTTGTACTGAACCGCAAATACTTGCTGAGCTAGTAAAAAAGTACATCGCAGCTAAATATCTTGAAACACAAACCTCAAAGTACAATGCGAAAGACCCGGCATTTGCGAAGGAACTACAGTACCATATTCGTGAAATTGTCGCAACGGTTGAGGAACAAATTAGTATTTGGAAAAGTTTCTCGCCGGGGTATTCGACCATTATTGCTAATGGCGAGATTCAGCCGGATATTCAGACTATGGGCCAGCTCTCCGATCTCGCGTCCGCTATCATGTTCCGGGCTTACCCAGACACACTGATAGTAAATAATGAGTTAATTAATAAAAACACCATTTCCGGAAGTATGGCATCCGCAAAGAAAAATGCGATAAGATGCTTGCTCCAGGAAAATAACACCGAGCCGTACTATGGCCTACAATATCTCTCTCCGGATTACATTACAGTAAGATCTGTTTTATGCAAAAATGGGTTCGTATCATTCGATGATGATTTGACTTTGAACTCTACTGTCACCGGTAGGAGACCACAGACAGCGGTGAAGCAAAAGCTAGAGGAGTATATAACTCAAGCGCAGAATAATACGATTGCGTTTGCGGACCTGTACGCGGAATTAAAAGCCTCTCCGTATGGTCTACGCGATGGTTATATTTCCTTGCTAATTGCCTGCTTCCTGGTCCAGTACAAAAAAACGCTTATTGTTTCTAGCCACGGTTCAGAGCAAGAGTTGTCTGCCGAGTTATTCGAAGATATTGTAAAACGGCCTGGAGACTTTTGCTTCACAGTGGCGGTTTGGACCAAAGAAGAGATGGCATTTGTCGATGCTCTTGAGAACACATTCCAGCAAAAGATCGACACATCAAAGCTTACCCGAAATCGTCTGAAAGCTGTATATGATGGCATGCTGTCGCATTATAAGAGCGTATCAAAATTCTCCCGGACAACTACTCGCTACGTGTCCGACGCCACTCAGCGTTACCGCCAACTGATGGAACGCAGCCATACAAGCTATACACATTTCTTTTTCGAAGAGGCAAAAGACCTGACCGGTAACTTCGAAGCGAGCATCAGGAGCATTTGTGACAGCAAAGCGGAACTTGATGGTGCGCTAAATACTTTGTGTCAAGATCTGAAACGGGTATTGTGTTCAACATTTACTCTCGATTTCGATCTTCCTCTGGCGGGCTCATTGCTTGGAAGGTATGCTACCGAATGGGAATCAAAGCGTATAAAAAGCTTTGATTATTACACAAACGCTTTCCTTGATTATGTTGGTAAGCTCAAGGAGGATTGCCCGGATTATCATTTGCTCTGCCAGCTGGCGAAGCTACTATCTGGCATAGACATTTCTTACTGGAGTGATAATCACAGGGATGAATTTGAAAGTCGGCTCGGGGAGATCAACGTAAAGCTTTCTGCATACAATGCGACGGCGGGCCTGCAAAACGAAGAGACAAAAATGACGCTTACCACTTCGTCCGGAGAGGAAAGAACCGTAGTTTTTGATAATAGCGGTCTAACGGATATTGGCGTGACTATCAAGAACAAAATCAACTCTACATTTAGTAATTTCGGCCTTGCTGTAACATACGATGACAAGGTACAGGTGTTACTATCAATTCTAAATGACCTTATGGAAGGAAAATAGGAAATGGCAAACACGGTTTACTGGTGCCCAAATTGTCAGGTACCAATAATAAAAAATGAAATATGCCCCCTCTGCGGCACCCATAGTAAACCGTTGTCTACAACAGGTGTTTGCAATCCTGTGTTCTTTCAGGAGAAAAAACTTCTTTCCTATATTCTTGACGTTGACGTGCGTGGCAAAAGCGTATGGTATCTAGGAAGCAGCTATTACCTTATCGACGGAAAACGCACTAAGCTACCATATACAGAGTTTTACAAGAAGAAAAAGCATCTGGAAATAGCTGAATATCTCCGAAACGATATTTCTGACGACGTTACCATTCCCGATCTGGATACGTTTTTGGCAGCAAATGAGCAATACTTAAAAGAGCTTGTTTATGAGGCAGAGCAGTACGTTGTTGACTTGGTATCGGAATTGAAAAGCGATCCCACAATTAACTACATGCCGACTGTATCGTTTTCTGGAGGAAAAGACTCCACTGTTGTAAGCCGCATAGTCCGCGATGCGCTTCAGAGCGAATCAATTATTCATTACTTCGGCGACACCACTCTGGAGTTCCCGTGTACACACGCTTATGTCGAAGATGCATTCCGGAAAGAAAATCGCTTCACTCCGATGATTCCGAGCGAAACCGACAATGACTTCTTTAAGTTGTGTAATGTGTTCGGGCCACCCAGCAAATTTGAGAGATGGTGCTGTACCATTTTCAAAACCAGTAACCTGAATTCTGAATACCAGAACTTAAACGGTAATAGTTTAACATTTTTAGGAATAAGGCACAGCGAATCAAAAGAGCGCCAGAATTACGAGCGGACACAAAACCATTCAAAAATCGGGTCACAGATTAATGCTATGCCAATAATCGAATGGTCGGATAGCGATGTATGGTTGTATATCCTTTTCAAAGGAATAGCCTTTAATGACGCATATAAATGGGGATATAAACGGGTCGGTTGCTGGTGTTGCCCAAACAACTCTGAGTGGTCCATGATGCTCACAGAAATCTATTACCCGCAGTTAACGCAAAAATGGAACGCCATGCTACTAGATTTTGCCACCAAAACCGGGAAAGAGGACATCGAAGATTACATCGGCAATGGTCGATGGAAGACCCGAAAAGGCGCGAGCGGGCTGCAAACCCGAAATGTTACTATTACAGATACGGCGTGTAATTTGTCTGATCGTGCCAGAAATATAATAATCAAGAAAAAGCTCAACAGGAATGTCATAGAATTTCTGAAACCGTTCGGGCAGCTTGAGGTGTTCGATAAACAGGATGCGACATATATCACTGTGACAGAAAAGGAAATCACTGATTCTGCTGGCAATACTGTTTATCCAAGGCGTAAAGTATGTGACATAGTTATTTCCTGGGGTACACCCGTCTTGAAGGTACTACCCACCAAGGGAACGGATGTCCAGCTGATAGTAAATCGGCTCAAATGTCAATTGCGGAAATACCAATACTGTATTCGCTGCTCGGCGTGCGATTCTGTCTGCCCCCATGGCGCAATAAGTACAATCGGCTCTGGACGATATGTTATTGACGAGAGCAAATGCAAGCAGAATCTGTCGGAATGCTCCAGATGCATTGCTAAGTTCTACAACGGTTGCATTACGTGCCAGGTCCTTGCCGGGAAAAAGGACGCACCAATAGATAACGAAGATATGTAAAGAAGGTGCATCTAAATGGTTTATTTTGATAACGCAGCAACGTCCAGGCCAAAACCAGAAGCTGTTTTATCCGCATTCGTAGATTTCATACAAGAAGTTGGCGCGAGCCCTGGAAGAGGCAGTTATTCCCTTGGAATCCAAGCTTCGAGGATGCTCTATCAGAGTAGGAAAACAGTGACGGGATTTTTTGGTTGCCCCAACAAAACTAATGTTGTTTTTACAAAAAACTCAACAGAAGCAATAAACTTGTTTTTCAACGGCTTCTTGAACGAAGGCGATCATGTTCTGATCAGCCCGTTTGAACACAACGCAGTATTACGGCCGCTGCATTCACTTATGCAGCAAGGGAAAATACAATATGAAGTATTTCCCGAAGAAGTGCTGCAAAACCCCGAAGCGATACAGAAAATGTTTCGCCCCAACACCAGACTAGTTGCCATTACGCTTGCAAGCAATCTAACCGGACAAATAGTTTTTAACCGGGATATAGCAGAGGTATGTAAACGGAATTCGATCCAAGTGTTTGTTGATGCTTCGCAGGGCGGGGGCAAAATGCTAGTTAACATGGCGCGAGACAATGTAGATTTTCTAGCCTTTACCGGCCACAAAGACCTCCTAGGATTACCGGGTGTTGGCGGGTTATGTTCTCTTGAAGAGCTGTCTTTTAAGCCGCTTGTCCAAGGTGGTACCGGAATTCACGGAGAGGAATACACCAATCCGGCTATATATCCGGACGGGTATGAAGCCGGTACCCTTAATATGCCATCAATATGGGCACTAAAGACATCGCTAGATTATTTATCTGAGCACCACACCGAAATCAGCACTATTGAGAACGAGCTAATGCAGCACTTAATATCTGGCTTAACTGCCTTGCCGAACATTGAAGTAATACGGCCGGACGTAGCTCGTGTCCCCACGATTTGCATAAATGTTATCGGCAAGCCCTCAAGTGAAGTGGTGTCGTTCTTGGATCAGCACGGTGTGTGCGTCCGGGGTGGAATTCACTGTGCGATTCTCGCCCACAAAACGATAGGAACTGTAAAAACCGGGGCTGTGCGTATTAGTTTAAACAGCTTTAACACCCACGAAGAAATCGACTATTTATTGAAATTGCTCCGGGAGGCCTGATAATGCATTTCGTGTTTTATAGGACATCAGATGTTTTCGCCGCAGAAGAAATTCTGCAAGAGCGAGGATTATCCACCGCCATTGATCCAACTCCTGTGCAAGATAAAGCATACTGTGGCGTATGCGTAAAAATTGCCGATGAAGATGGTGAAAGCGCTCGGGATGCTTTGAGTGATTTCGATTATCAGGTGGTTTAATTAGAGGTTGCTGTTATGGGATATGAAGAACTAGATATCCAGAGAAACTACAAAACTAATAAGAATGATATCGTAAAGGAATTCTACCTTCCGGTTTTGAAGAAGTCTGTTCTCTACAAAAGAGCAGTTGGTTTCTTTTCTTCTACCGCGCTGGTGGAGCTCTCCAAAGGAATATCCGGGCTAGTTAAAAACGGTGGTAAAATCAAATTTATTGTTTCACCATTGTTATCGGCAGAAGACATTGAAGCAATTAGTAAAGGATATGAGGAACGAAACATTATTTGTAACGCTCTTTTGAGAGAACTTCGTGAACCACAGAATTCCTCCGATAGCGAAAGATTAGGGTGGCTATCGCAGCTGATTGCTTCGGGCATTCTAGAAATCAAAGTTGCATTTACTCCACCGAAAAAAAGCTCTGGAATGTATCACGAGAAGATAGGCGTGATCTACGATGAATCCGGTAATAAAATCGCATTTACCGGATCAATGAACGAAACAATAAACGCCTTTCATAACAATTACGAATCCATAGTTGTTTTCAACTCGCTTGACAAGCTGGATACGCAAAGAGTCCTAGATCTGGAAGAGGACTTTGACTCCTTGTGGGCTGGCAGAGAGGAAAACATTACAGTAATTGAATTTCCAAAGATTGTAAAAGACCGGCTTAAGCCATATGAAAAAGCGAAAAAAACAGGTAACGACGAACAGCTTGATTTATTCGAACAGGAAGATTTGCTAGAGCTTCAACCGATTCAAGCTGGTGTTCCGGCAATTCCTAATGGTGTTGCTCTTCATGAATATCAATTGGATGCCATTTCAAGTTGGGCCGACAACGATTTCCGCGGCATCTTTGATATGGCAACCGGAACTGGTAAAACCTACACAGGATTGGGTGCGGTCGTTCGCTTATACCAAGAAAAGCACCGTCTCGCTGTAATCATCGTCGCCCCATATCAGCACTTAGTTGAGCAGTGGGTAGAAGATATTGTTAAATTCAATATGCGCCCCACTATCGGTTATTCTTCTTCACAGCAAAGAGATTGGAAAAAGCGCTTAGAAAACGACGTATTTGATTTCCAATTAGGAATCATTGATACTTTTTGCTTTGTTACGACGAACGCGACATTCTCATCGGAATTTGTCAGACGGACACTTGATGCGCTAGGCCCGGACACCCTCCTGATTGTTGACGAGGCGCATAATTTTGGTAGCGCACATCTAAGCCTGAGCTTAAACCCGAAATTCGAATACAGGCTTGCGCTTTCTGCAACGCTTGAACGCCACGGTGATCCAGCTGGCACCTTAATTTTAAAGAACTACTTCGGGAAAAAGTGTATCGAATACGATCTGGAACGCGCCATACGAGAAGGTAAGCTCACCCCGTATTATTATTACCCAATTGTTGTCTACCTTGATGAAGATGAACTTGAGACATATAAGGACCTCTCCTATAAAATATCCAAGGAATGTCATCAAGGGAAAGACGGGTCATTGAAGATCACGGAAAAAGGCAAACGCTTGCTATTATCACGAGCCAGAGTGGTTGCAGGTGCAAAACAGAAACTGCCCGCGCTACGTAAAACCATTGAGAAATATAAGGATGATACCCATATTCTTGTTTATTGCGGTGCTACGAAAGTAGCAACTTATGAAACGGACTCTTTCGAGACCGATGATGAAGGTGAGCGCCAGATCGTGGCCGTATCAAAGCTGCTTGGCAACGATCTGAAAATGAAAGTTACACACTTTACGTCTAGCGAATCAGCTGCTGAACGCGAAGTAATCAAGCATCGATTTGCCGAAGCCGACCCTTATCAAGCGATAGTCGCTATTAAATGTCTGGACGAAGGTGTCAATATCCCCAGCATTAAAACTGCATTTATCCTCGCGAGCACGACGAATCCTAAAGAGTATATTCAACGTAGAGGCAGAGTGTTGCGCTTGGCTCCGCATAAGCCATATGCCGTCATCTATGATTTTGTCACGCTGATCAAGCCTTTAGATGAAGTCGACCAGTTTAGCAGCGATTATCAGTGTGGAAGGGCGTTAGCCAAGCGAGAGCTAAGCCGACTGATAGAATTCGGTGACATTTCACTGAACTCACGCGATTCCCACCAGCTTATTTCAGACATTGAAGACACGTACGGTATCGATGGCGATGAGCTAGATTATGAGGAGGATTACGATGGAGCAGAATTTAGAGCTTGACGAGCGGAAATTAAATACAATCAAGCTGCGAATATTGCAGATGGAAACCGACAATGAGGTAAAAAAAGAATCAAATTCCGCGATGGAAGATAAGATCAAAAAAATGATTACAGCGGAGGTGGAAAAAAGGTGATTATCAACAAGCTGGAGATGTTCAATTTCCGTCAGTATGTCGGCCATCAAACAGTTACCTTTTCCACGGACAAACACAAGAATGTTACTGTTCTTGTCGGTATAAACACGTCGGGCAAAACGACTCTCGTAAGGGCTTTCGAATGGTGCTTGTACGGGAAGAACGGTTTTGACGATCCTGTACTCCTTAATAGTGACGTCCGCGCAAACATGAATACTGGTGATCGCCAGGAAACGTGGGTAGCGGTAACATTTACTCACGACGAGAAAGTGTATACGATCAAACGTACCCACCGTTACACTTGTACGGAACGTAAAAAGAGCAGCGATGGGATCGAAGTCGCATTGCAGAAGAAACCTGAAGAGCAACTATCATTAGTGTATCTTCAGAATGACGGCCAGACGAAGACCCCTATTGACAGATCGAACATTAACGAATCTATGGACAGGGTACTTCCTCGTGATCTGTCAGACTATTTCTTCTTCGGCGGTGAAAGAATTTCTGGCATAGCCAACCGTACTGACCTGACTAAAGCCGTCCGGGGATTGATGGGCCTTGATATTCTTGAAAATGCGCGGGACCATCTGTCAAAGGTATTGAAGTCATTCCAGGCAAGCATCGATACAAGTGGTGATGCCAGTGCACAACGCGCCCGCGATGCCATCGAAACTTACAATCAGCAACTTGCTGTTTATGAAGAAGACAAGAGTAACGCTGAACAGCAAATGCAGTATTGGGGCGATGAAGAGAAAAAGCATGCCGCGGATCTTGCTCGTAGTGATATCGAACAGGTAAAGAAGGCAAAAGCTGAACGCGACCGGTTGGAAAAAACACTTAACGCTGAGAAACAGAAACTAGAAAATGCTGTGCAGGCGATGGTTAGAGCTTTTAATTCGCGCCCGTTTTCGTTCTTTGGTATGCCTGCAATTAAGCAATCCCTCGAGCTGCTGGAAAGCGTAAAAGAGACAACTGAATGTGTCCCGGGTATGGACCAAGATGCTATCGATTATCTCATAGAACGTAAGCGGTGCATTTGCGGTACGCACCTGTTACCTGGCAGCTTACCTTATGAGATGGTAATGGAAGAACGTCGGAAATTACCTCCCGAGGCAATAGGCGCGGTTGTCATGAACTATAAAAACAAGGCCGAAGGATATTTGGCTGGAACCGGCAGATACCTGGAAACACTCGAAGATAGATACAAGGACATCCGAATTATTCAAAGAACCATTGGCGAGCTACAAGATGCGTGGGATGCTCAGTCTGACATAATTGTAGATGATACTGATGCAAGCGCAATCGAAGCTAAACGAAAAAACGCAGCAACAAAGTACAGAGAAGCAAAGGCGGATTTCGAACTTGCGGTCCAGCATATCGGTCGGTGTAAAGAAAACATTAGAAATTGCGAGGCCACTATTGAGAAGTTCGCAAAGAGCAGTAAAAAGAATCAGAAAATCGCTCGGTTAATTGCGTATTCTGAAGCGGTTTATGATTGGATCAACGAAACATATCAGCAGAAAGAGGCCACAGTCCGTATCCAGCTTCAAAATCGCGTGAACGATAACTTCTCCAAGATGTACCACGGTGAAAGATCTATCACGATAGATGATAAATACCGTGTGCGTTACACCGACGTGAAAACGGAAGAGTCTGACGGCCTGAAAGCCGTAAAGAGCTTTGCTTTTATTGCCAGCCTTGTTTCCATGGCTAAGGATAAAATCTTGGATGATGCTGAAATGCAGCTGGGACAGGAATATCCCATTGTAATGGATGCCCCCTTCTCAAATGTTGATGAAATACACATCAACAACATTTGCAAAATCCTGCCGAACACTGCTAACCAGGTAATAATGGCTGTAATGAAAAAAGACTGGGATTATGCTGCGGACAACCTTGCGGGCTTCGTCGGTATGAGTTATTTGATTTCAAAGGATACAGACGCAGACGGCAATGAAATCGAAACCAGCACCCATATTGTCCGGTCGGAGGTGTGAATATGTTTAATAAAGACTTTAAGATTTCCGGTAAGCACGCTAATTATTGGAAAGATTTGTGCGAGCTTGCAGGTAACGTTCCGGACAGAGATCAGCACGCTAATTTCAAAATTTTCAAATCATATATCGATGCATATGTAACTTGCCCGATTGTTGGATTCGTATATAACAGGAAAGGCATTGAAGATAAAACTGTCCCTGGCGATGCTGGTATGCTGGCTGAGGTAGTAATCAAAAATGCACCGGAGTTAAAATATGTTTATCAAATAATCATGCTTTTGGACACCGATTCTGAGCCTGACCAAGATAAAAGAGTATATCGGGCGTTTAATCTTTCGGAGGAGAAGCCTGAAGGAAGAGAACTGGTGGCTCAGAACATGGCGATTTTCAACTCGTATTTTCTTGGCGGACTTGAAGTCCTTCATGAAGAATTCGTTGATGAATGCTTAGATAGAGACGCATACCTCCAGAAAATGTATATGTTCTCAAAGAACTTCTATGAGTCCCAGAACGGAAGTGCTCTTGAATCTGCCATAAACCAGATATTAAACAATTAAGAAGGGAATTCTCATGTACCTGCAGGATGCCTCATCACTGGCAGAAGCGTATGACAGTTTATTTGAAAATTTCATATCGAGTAATGTTTACGCTTTTTGTCAGGCCGCTTGGCTCCTGCCTGAAGGGAAGGCGCTTTCGACTAACACTCTAGATCGAATGATTTATGCCGAGGGCGATAAACACGAAATATACTCTGCTCAAGAGCGTAGGATTATTCAATCCATCAAGGGCCTAGTGTTCTCTTGCTGCTATCAATTACATACCAAAACCGGTGTGATTGATACGAGACTAATAGCAATTGAAATTGAGCCGGGCTATGACCCAATATACTATTCTGTGGCGCTCATGAAGATAATCAACAAAGCATATGACGGGTTTAATGTTTTCATGTTCGTCTCAAGAATGGGTGTCTTCCTTGGATATGCTGAGCTCGAAAAAGGCATTTCCTTCAATAACTGCGTTTTATCTACTCCTATATGTGAGGCGATCAATTGGGAGCTTTTATCGGAAGTGTTTCTGAACAGAGACGAAACGGATAGGTTTATTGACTTTTATTCTGGAATCGCTGCAACAATCGGCTCAGTCCGGTATTGCTATTATTCCGAAACCGAAAAGGAAAGCTACCAGGACCATTTCGATTATGATCATGACTATTTCGAGGAAACGCACACTCTAGATTTAGAAGCATATTTTGGTACATACTCGCCCCAAGAGCCCGATGAAGACGAACTCAGTAAGCGCATAACTCAATTTGAAAATGAGGTATATTGCTGTAATGAAGAAACTGCCTTCATTGAGAAGGTGCACGTAAACCCGCTTGAACTGCTATTTGAAGCAGAAGCTGCGCTGGCCCTTTCAGAGAAGCAGGCCGAATATTCCGGCGATACCCGGTCGGATTCTTCTGACGATACGACACCTGATACAGAATTTGTGGATGACCCGATAGAACTCATGAAGAAGCTCAAGAAAAAGCGAGGAGGTGCATGAGCGTGTTAAAAGGAGATTATTCAATCGATGATTTTGATGAGGCCGACTTTCTAAATCCCATTTCACTACTTGCCGCGCTGCAAAAACTATCTTTACGCGAAGTTGAAAACGCTCAGGATGAAAGTTCGTGTGACTTCCTGACGGTAGCTGATATACAAAGGCAATACGGCCTTTCTGAAGATTATATTCGATCTGCTTTATTGGCTGGTTCTCTTTCTCCTTCAAAAATGATATTGTACTTTTCAAAATCAGATGTTGAAGACTTAGTATCAAACATGTCAGATGCAGAAGAAGCAAATCCATTAACCGCGGCGTTTGAAAAAGAGCTGGATAAAATGGTGATGAACTATTCATATAAGCCGCTGTTGCTGCTTGCACTTTTTTCAAAAGAAAGCCTGTCTGCCAAAGTTGAAGAGATTATTGATTTCTATTTTGCTTACTATTCTGGAAGAGCCGAGAATGGCCAGGTAGTCGAAAAAGGAGATAGTAGTTTTATTCAGAACCCTGGTGACAGATTAGCGGCCAGAAGAACAATACTAAGATATCCGGTTTCCGTTCTCGCCAAAAAGTGTTTTGTTGTATACGACAAGGAGCATGATACGGTCAGCGTGAATTCATTGCTGGCTAATGACCGACAGCACATTAATGCAGCGTATGTCCGAAGCCGGTGTAAGGAATTGCTAGATAAGTACTACTATACCGCTGAGTAGTGTCGTATTTCTAAGCTTAGTACGAATAAGGAAAAATTGATATAAAAAGCACGAAATCATAGCAGTAATGATTTCTCCACTGACCGGACTCGTGAAAGACTTCAGAGAGGAAAACAATGTATGCATAAAGTATTTCTCACGAAAAATGAGTGTAGCATTATCCGTGGTGCCGACGAAATAATAGAAGCATTTGGTGGTTTTCCTTCAATGGAAAATGGAGAATTATTAGAAATCCATTTAGAAAAGCAGCATGAACGAAACCGCGGTTCCGTATCATTTGTATTTGATATTGCGGACTGGAAAGTGAGCTCTTCCAGGTATCTCAGCAAGGAACGACCAGCGGGTTTTGATCAAAGCAGGATAAAACTGACCTTCCAGAACTGTCGAGACATTAAAATCGTTGACCCTTTTAGGGATTTAGGAGAAATAAAGTTTGGCAATAGCAGTGATCGAAAACTAATGCGCCAAGATGAATTCCCAGGCCTGGCTCCAGAGTTGGAACGACCGTTTTGCGTCTTTTATGCCAGATCAGGAGAAAGTATAATCATAGATTTTGACGAGGAAACGTGCATCATTTCTGCCGAACTATGTTAATGCCCCTATGTGCCAACGGGAAAAACGAAGTTGCAACGGGAATAAAAAATTCCCGGCTGCTCGGTCAATGTTACAACGGGAGCGTTATTACCGATTGTCCCGCAGTCGAAGTTACAACGGGAACCTCCGTAGAAAACCGAATAAACAGAAAAAGCCCGCCCCGGAAATGACTCCAGGACGGGCTCTGTTATGCCTGCGGAAGCCGAAAACCCTTGAATATCAAGGATTTCAGGTAAAAAGAAAATGCACGGTAATTCTATCAAAATTACCGTGCATTGGTGGTTGCGGGGGAGGGATTTGAACCCACGACCTCCGGGTTATGAGCCCGACGAGCTACCGGACTGCTCTACCCCGCGTCATCTGTTTGGGTTATCAGTATAACACCGTCTGTGCGTCTTGTCAACCGTCAATTTTCCCATATCACGCTTTTCTCTTGACGAGCGGGCTGGGCATGGTCTACAATAGAGCCGTCGGCATCCGCCGGCGGATTTTTCTTGGGAAAGGAACCATTCTGCCATGCCTGTCCGCGTCAAACGCTTTGACCATATTGCGCTCGTCACGATGGATCGACAGAAAAACCTCAACGCCTTCAACACCTATATGATCGAGGAGCTCGGCGAGGCCTATCTGAAGATCGAAGCCGACGACGACATATACGCCTCCGTCATCACCGGCGCCGGCCGGAGCTTCGTCTCCGGCGCGGACATCGCAGAAATGGAGCGCATGAGCGCCACGGAAGCCAAGCGCTTCAGCTACAACGCGAACTCCGTCTTTCTGCGGCTGGAGAACACCGCCAAGCCCGTCATCGCCGCGATCAACGGCTTTGCCATCGGCGGCGGCTGCGAGCTGGCTATGTGCTGCGACATCCGTCTGGCCAGCGACCGCGCTGTATTCGCCCAGACAGAGGTCAATCTCGGCATCACGCCAGGCTTCGGCGGCACGCAGCGTCTGCCCCGCATCATCGGCAACGCGCGCGCGGCGGAGATGATCTTCACCGGCAAATTCATCGACGCCTACACCGCCCGCGACTGGGGGCTGGTCAGCGAGGTATATCCCCACGACGAGCTGCTGCCCAAGGCCATGGAAATGGCGCAGCTCATCGCCTCCAAGGCCCAGACCGGCGTCCGCCAGTCCAAGGTCTGCCTGCACCGCTGCCTGTACACCGACATGTACACCGGCACGGCCTTTGAAGCGGAGGCCTTCGGCATCTGCTTCTCCACCGCCGACCAGAAGGACGCCATGCGCGCTTTCCTGGAAAAGCGGCCTTACACCGACGTGAAAAACCATTGATCTTACATACAAAAGGAGACGCCGTCATGCAGAACATCTTTGTCGTCGGCGCGGGCACCATGGGGCTGGACATCGCCCAGGTGTTCGCAAGGGCCGGACTGACCGTCGTCGTGCGGGACATCAGCGACGCGATCATTGAAAACGCCGAAAAGAAAATGAACGCCAATCTAGCAAAGCTCGTCACAAAAGGCAAAATGACCCAGGACGAGGCGGACGAGGTGCGCGGCCGCATCCGCTACACCGTCGCCATGGACCCGGCGAGGGACGCCGATCTGGTGCTCGAGGCCATCATCGAGCGCTTTGATCTGAAAAAGGCCGTGTTTCAGGAGCTGGACGCGATATGCAAGCCCGCGTGCATCTTCTGCTCCAACACAAGCTCCATCTCCATCACGGAGATGGCCGCCGTGTGCGGCCGGCCCGACCGCTTCCTCGGCATGCATTTCTTCAACCCCGCCACCGTTATGAAGCTCATCGAGATCACGCGCTCGCTCACGAGCTCCGACGAGACCTTCCGCGCCGTGTACGAGCTGTCCGAGCGCATCGGCAAGCAGCCCGTCGAGGTGCAGGACAGCCCCGGCTTCGTGGTTAACCGCATTCTGGTGCCGATGATGAACGAGGCGGCGTTCGTCCTGTCCGAGGGCGTGGCCAGCGCCGAGGATATCGACCGCGCGATGCAGCTTGGCGCAAATCATCCCATGGGGCCGCTGCATCTGGCCGATCTGGTGGGGCTGGACGTGGTCCTGTACATCTGCGACGTGATGTACAGCGAAACGCACGACCCCAAATTCCGCGCCTGCTACCTTCTGCGCAAGATGGTGCGCGCCGGAAAGCTCGGCCGCAAGTCCGGCGAGGGCTTTTTCAAATATTAAAGCTTCCGAAAACAGCGGCAAGTCCGCAGCCACTATGGCTGCGGACTTGTTTTTTTACAGGCTTTTCCGAACGCCGGTTCATTTCACGCGGCACACGAGCGCGCCGTCCTGCGCGTCGAGCACAAGCGTGGAGCCGGCGGGCATATCGCCTTCGAGTATCTTGCGGGCGATGAGCGTTTCCGCGTGCGACTGCAGATACCGCTTGAGCGGTCTGGCGCCGTACACCGGGTCGTAGCCGCCGTCGATGATGACGCGTCTGGCCGCGTCCGTGACCTCCAGCGACAGCTCCTTGTCCGCCAGACGCGTTCGGAGCGAGTTCATGAGGATATCCACGATGTGCTCCAGATTCTCCTTCGTCAGCGGATGGAACAGGATCGTTTCGTCGAGACGGTTGAGGAACTCGGGGCGGAAATGCGCCTTCAGCTCCGCCGCGACCGCGGCGCGCGCCAGCCCTTCGTTGACGCTGCGGCTCGGAAATTCAATGGCTATGTAGTTATTCGGTTTTACTTTCATCGCTCTTTTCCCCCTCCTTAAGCGGTACGATGCGGAAAATTCCCGCGGCGGTAAACACTTTTTTCGCCTGCGGCGGAACGTTTTTGATCGCAGCGCTGCCGCCCATGGCGCGCATACGCTTGAGCGCGCGCATCACGACGGCGATGCCCGACGAATCCATAAAGCTCACGCCCGAAAAATCCAGCGTCAGCTTGCTCGGCAGCGCCGCGTCCAGCTCCCATTCAAGCTTTCGCATCGCCTCCTTCGCCGCGTGGTGGTCGAGCTCCCCGCGCAGCGTGAGCGTCAGCTCGCGCGCATCGCCCGACGAAATGACATCCATTGCTCTCCCTCCGTTTCTTTCAAGCGTTTTCC
>OIZV01000037.1_pt1 | contig 93834 bp, 71 predicted proteins | sample 1588681 | NCBI WGS metagenome assembly OIZV01 (sample SAMN03283281) | human gut metagenome | biome: human-associated habitat; material: feces | host: Homo sapiens | place: Peru | collected 2012 | reverse complement strand
TAGTTGATGGTTGTATTATACCATGGATTCCTTCATAATGTATATCATTGGATAACCTTTTGACCCCGGTATCATGTCTATAGGGAATATACATCCTGCGGAAACCCACTGAGACATGTCTTCAATGTATTATATCCGGAATGGGAAGAAAGCCGAAAAGCAAATATGGATTCAATCGATTTTCTTCGCAGTTTTTCTTAAGAAAATCAAACATTTCCTTTATGCAACAATGTCAATACAATAAAAAGAGTTGGCACACTTCAAGACGTGTGTGCCAACTCTTTGACTTATAATGTATTATTTCCCGCCGTTCGAAATGGTATAGAGCACGGTCATACCGGTCGCTGTGTTATAGTTGTTGGTATCTGTCGGTGTAAATAACCACCGGTAAGCGACATTTGCCTTAACCTCCGTGCTGTCGACCAACCTGTTTCCATCTGCATCGACCCATACTACTGTACCTGTGGGCCAGCTTGGATTGACTGCGAGTGCCGCATCCGCTACCGTCTTTCCGGCAGCCGTAATTCCTGTATAAACCGGCGCACCCGAAAGCGTCGCCTTGTTCACAAGAATCTTCGTCGTGCCGCTGACTTCTGCATATGTCAGGCTATCGGTCGGTGTAAAGATCCATTTTGCCAAATAAGCCGCCGCTGCATCCGGTTTCTCATCGGGAGTCTCCCATTCAAATGTTCCCTCAACAGTCACATTATCATATTTCATCGAACCGGAAAGCGTGATATTACTCAGCTTATCGCCGTAGGTGAGTTCTGCCTTGCTCAATGTCGGCTCGCCGGTAGGAATGAGCCTATTCGTTGCCTTGACATTGACTGTCAGCGTTATCTCCTCATAGTTTGTTGTGCTGACTACTACTTTGATTGTACCGATCTGGTCCTCAACGTCTGTATCTACCTGTTGAATCGGCAGGGTGAGCACACCATTCCCAACCTTCGCTCCGGTTTCAATTTCATAATAGTCCGTATCCATTTGCACAATCGGCAAACCATAAGTAATCTCACCATATGTCTTCGGAGCAGTTAATTCAGGAATCATCTTTGCGAGATCAACCGTATAAGTCGCCGCATGGCCGTTCTTCACAATCAGATCAATGGACTGATCGCTTACCGGTGCTTTGTCTATTGATTGCACCAGACCATTCTTCCAAGCTTTGACAAATTCTCGTTCCCTCTGCCCTCCCGCAAAAGAATAGTTCTTATTCAGCATCCTGACCCTTATAGTAACAGTCTTATTCTCTCCGACTTCTCCAGAGTCATATTGTGCTTCCACCACCGTATAGTCCGTACCTCTTTTAAAGGTTATCGTCCTCTCCGGATTCGTTTCAGGCACAAAAGAAACTTCATCCAGTTGTTCTAACGGTATATCCGGCGTACCATCGTATGCCTTTTTTAATTCTCCAAATATTGCATTTGTCAATGCACACGGCTTCACCTCAAACTCAACGGATTGCGTACCGGTGTAGTTGCCCTGTCCGGTGACAGTCAGCGTATAGGTACCGGCATCCTTTATTCCCGCATTTCCGGTAACGGTATAATCCGATGTCCCTAACTCTTTTCCATTATACAATAGGCTATATACTATGGACTGTTCCTGACCGCTGTCTTTATCATTGCCAGATGGATTATAAACCAGAATATCCTCATTGGTGATCTTGAGTGTTGCATTCTTTAAGTCTGCCGGCTTCACAGTCACAGTGACTTCTTTGCTGACCACATAGCCATCGCTGGAAGCCACACACCTGAATACAAACTCTCCGGCTTTCCCGTATTCATCAACAGTCCGTGTCAGAGTTGCATTTGTCTGACCTGTCAGCTCCTGATTATCCAGATACCACTTGTAGGTAACTGCTTCTGCACCGTCTATTGTATCTGCTTCCGCCGCAACCGTAAGATCTTCAACATAGGTGATGTCCGGTGCCATGAGAGTCAGCTTCGTAATGGGTGCCTCTTTGACCGTAACTTTGCCAATACTGTTCGTACCGGTCGTCAACATCTGGTCACCGGATTTTGCCAATTCTGCTTCCGTGAGCCATGAACCATCCGTCTTCTGGAACCCGTAGCCATCCGGCAGCAGATCGCCGAGTGTGGTACCCTCTACAGGAGTACTAATATCCCCGTAGCTGCCGCTGTAGAGCTTCGCACCACCGGATATTGTGGCCAGATTTGCAACTGTTCCGTCACCGTTCACAACCAGATCCGAACCGGCTGCAATAATACCTACCACTGTCTTATCATTCAGATCAATTGTACAATTTGCGTTATAAATAGCAACACCATTTATCAACGGCTTGATCGTGCCGTTATTCGCATTTGCATATTTTACAGCTGCAGGAATCGCAGTTACACTTTGACCTTCCTCCTCTGCCATAAAGTAGTGAACCTCACTATTTCTGGTAATTACACTGGCTGCCAGATCGCCATTACAGTAGTCACATTTTAAATTGTTATCACTGTCATTGTGTTCTTCACACTTGACGACGGTGACATTGTTCAAGGTATCATCGATTGTAATCTGCCTATTATATTGTATAAAGGAATCGTCTTCCGCACGGAATGCATAGCCCTCTGCCAATATCCCACCAGCGGTACAAGGACCTTTAATTTGCCCACAGATTCCTCCATCCAACTTTACGTCAGAACCGGAATAAATCCACAATATTCCAATTTTTCCCTGCCAGTCCTTTGTCCGTAACACGCAGTTTTTACCCGCGAAAACGGTATCGTTGATATATCCCTCGCCGGTCAGCGTCAACGTTTGTTTTCCCGAACCCTCACCACGTCCTACAGCGATACTACCATTGTTCAAGGTAATTCCATTCATGTCCAGTGTCAGGGACCTGTCTGATAATCCTTCCAAAAAAGACTGGGCAGACTGTTCTCTCAGCGGATAAACGGTACTGCCATCCGGCGCATTCTCCATTGCAAAATAGAGCCCGGTACTCGAATTATTATATGAATTGATTCCCGCCGCATAGTAGATAGCCGTTCCATCGGCAGTAACCACCTTCGCCTCATACTGTGTCTGGCATTTCGTACACTTGCCGTCGGCATCTACCTCATGCAAACAGGTATATCCGCAGGTACAGGGCTCGCTTCCCTGGAACTTATGTGCATGCTCAATAATTTTAACAGCCGTATTCACCACTGAGGTTTGTGAATTATCAATCAACTCTCCTGTAGCATCCGCAAAGGCATATCCTTCTGCTGCCAGATCAATGAGTACTATATCTTCTGCTGATATGCTAATATTGTTAAAGTTTCCACGCGTCAGCTCTGCTCCGGAGCCGGAAACGTTCAGAGTATTTACCGTGATATTGTCACTCTGAATATCCAGTTTACCGGTGTTCAGAAGATTGACTATATTGATTGTGACATCACCTGTCGTAGACGATGAATCTTTCAGTACCAGTTCCCCGGTTGCATTGAAAGAAATGCCCGATAAACTATATCCGTTCAGATCAAGTCCAATTTCACCGTCACCGGTTGTCAAGTCACCAACATTTTTTTGATCCTCATCCGTAAGCCGGTTCAGCAGCTTCACCGTGCTGCCATCATTCATTTCGACTGCAGCAGCCCATGCATCGGATAAGCTCGTGTAACAATATTTGTCATTCACACTGGCTGCGAGCGGGCCGGCGTTGCAGCCATCGCAGTATCCATTCCCATCTTTATCCTGATGTGCGGTACATTTGATGACGGTGACGTTTTCGATACTGGAAATTTTCTCGTTGTAAGGCACAAACGTACCATCTTCTCTCTGGAACGCATAGCCTTCTGCCAGTATATCTTTTGCATAAACGTCTTGACCGCTCGCCACCAGAATTACTCCATAAGAACCGCCATTAAGTGCAATCTTCAAATCACCCCATATATTTGAAAGTCTCAGTGTTCCAATCTTTCCGGCTGCAGGTATATCTCCTACTATTGCACCCGTTTTTCCAATTTCGTTATTTCCTTCCACTAATACAAATGAGATCTCGCCACCTTCCCAGCCGGTGAGATCCAGTGTACTCCCAGGAAAAACACTGATAGAGGCATAACGAGAATCTGTTCGTAAGAAATTGCCTTTACCGGCTAACTTCAATGTGGCAACCCCATATTCTTCGCCAGGATCAGCCACTTCCCCCACACGGATCATGCGTTCCCCATTATAGGTCTTTCCATTCAAATCAAGCGTTATGGACTGACCACCTACTAGATTTACATGTCTATCCATCGATTGATTATCTGCCAGCAAAATGACAGTTTGGTTATCTGCCGCCTCGTCCAATGCCTCTTTCAAAGACTGATACAGCGTATTGGTATTTGTATTCTTTGCTGCAAATACAGTGCCACAGCCAGCACATTTACCATTTTCATCGACAGTATGGTCACATTCCTCACTCCCGGCATCATACAGCGCGATACCATTCTCCGCCTCATTCCCCGCCTGCGGAGCCGCATCGTTTTCACTTCCGTTTTCCGCACTGACGTTTCCGCCTGCTGCCTCTTCTGCCAACACCGACGCCGGCATCATCGACAGACAGAGCGCAAACACGAGAAACATGCTCAACAGCTTCTTTTTCCAGCTACGTTCCATTATAAATCCTCCCTATATGCATGCAGTTATTGCTATTTATGTATACCATATTTCTTGTAATGTATATTTTTAATATATCCTAAAAACGGTATAATTAGAAATATTATACTCGAAGTCCGGACAAATGTAAATCATCCAAATTCGCCCGAATAATTTTCGCAATTAGTTCATCATCAGCTGCTTCCATTTTTCTGTACTTCAACATCTAAATGCCCCCTGCCAATACTGATTTTATCAGCCTCTCTGACCTATTTAATGGATGTTCCAATGTGTTTATCCAGCCTCCATTGTGGTGCCGCGCCATCATCAGCATAATATTCATCCATAGCTATAATTTTATCACCTTTTGTTTGAATGAACGAGGTTACGTGAAAAGAAACACTTCTGTCCTTGGGATAAATGTATGTAACCGTAATAATCAACTCATCCAGAATTTCAATTCTTTCTACAATTCCGTCCCATTCACCGGGATACTCGCAGTTTGCAATGATAAATTCATCCACGGTAAAATGCTCGTTAGTACAATGCCAATTCACATAAGCATCCTTTTGAAAGTATTTTCTGATTTCTTTCTCATCCTGCGCTAGAACAGCTTTCCAAAATTCTTTTATGTTCATGTTACCTCCGTAAATTAAGACAAAAGAAACGTTCCTCTGGCTACATTATTTTAAGACCAAGTTCAAATGCTAAAAGCATAATCTTACTTTTATCATCAAGCCTTGCGCTGCCTGATAAGCTTCGCGGGTCCCAGGACGAATGGTCGAGGTTATCTCCTGCATAAAAGAACTGGAAGAATTCTGTCCCCCTGAAATCGCAGAGTGCCTGCATTCCGGCACATTCCATCTCAACGCAGACAGCACCCATTTCTTTTCTTCTGGCAACCTTATCCCTTGTCTCTCTATAGCAGGCATCTGTAGTCCATGTGATTCCTTCCACATAAGGATAGCCAAACTCTTTTAGCACTTCCTTGAACTCATCCTTATACCTGTGATTCACACTTATTGTGTCACACGGTTCAGCATAATGATAACTTGTCCCCTCATCCCTAATAGCCTTTGTAGGAATAATAATTCCACAATCTTCAATTTTCTTATCTAATACCCCACAATTTCCAAGCAGAATTAGTCTTTTGCTTCCCATTGCAATAATATCTTCGTACTGTCCAACACATAAAGGTTCACCAACCATTGATTTGAACATTGCAAATCTTTTTCCTTTGTATTCAACCTCATAAATCGGATTCAAACCACATGCAGAATGAACAGCCGCTATTTCTTTCGCCTCAAAAAAATTTAGTACCGCATTGAAAAGTTCTTCAGAAAAACAGGAAATAGTAACTTCAGGAAAGTTTTCAATCTTATTCTTCTAATAACATTTTCTATTCTCCTTCCTTTAAATGCCGCTGCACATTAATCGTGGGCTGGCGCCCTGTGGAAAGCTATATAGGCCACATCATACCATTATTAAGGAATTCTGCTTTTTTTATAATTTATACTAAACCCTAAAAAATGGTAAGCGTTAAAGTATTCAATTATAGCACACCATATGAGAACAAAAAAGACAATACCATATAGACTATCATCTATACAGTATCGTCTTCCTAAGTTCCATTAAACTTTTTATGCCTAAAAATTTGTTAGCATCAAAAAAGTCAGCTATTGAGCTAAAATTTTACATTCGACTTATTATTCGTTAACCCACGGAGTGCCGTCTTTCTTAGTAAATTTGCCTGTAGCAACCTGAATGATGTCATATATGTAGCCAATACCGAAACAGCCTGCAGAACACAGCCAGATAATACCTGTTCCTATCTTGCCTGACATAAATCTGTGGACACCAAATTCACCAAGAAAAATTGTAATAAGAAGTGCTGTTGTTTTTTTCATAGAAAAACCTCCTAAAGTTTTGCGGAATACCGCTATATTTTTTATTGTTACATATATATGTCAATCACCTTTTGGCGAGTTGTACATACCCTATTTCTGCTTCCAATAAAACTTTCAACTTTAATAATATGCTTCTTAAGCCCGTCCCACTCTACTCAGAAATATTTTATTGTCGGCTATTTTCCGCAAAATACATTGCTTTTTTATATTCTAAGATATTATATATCATATATTGAGAAAAAATGTCATCACCTTTTTGGGTGAATTGTTTCAAAACTATAAAAATTTGTACGATATTGTCAGCAGAAAAATTTTCCGGTTTTTCTGGCATTTTCAAACAAAAGGGTGACAAATTATTACAAATATATTAAAATAGAAAAAACTAAGATCGGGTGATGAACAGTGAGTGTATATATAAAGCCGACCGCTGCATTTAAAAAACTGGATGCAGCAAAACTTTTAAATCAGAATGTCTATATTTACGGGGCAACCGGCTTCGGAAAGACCGAGCTTATCAGACAATATTTCAAAAGGGACAGCTATGTTTACATTTATTGCAGTCGGAACAGCTGTGACCTGTCTGTCATTCCCCAGGAAAGCAAACATAAGATTACAGTTGTGATAGATAATGTCAATTCAATAGAAAACAATGATATTCGCAATGCGATAAAAGAACTTTGCGGCAGGAAAAAGTTCTGGGTGATAATTCTGGGACGGAGCAAAATGCCAAGCTGGCTTTTTGATACATTTGTTATCCGTAATATGACACTTATTGCCGAAGCCGACCTTGCTTTATCCGAGGACGATATTGACAAATATATGCGATCTGAAGACATTATTCTCACGCGTGATGAACTTAAGTACATCAGAGGTAAATGCGAAGGCAATCTTTTCGGAGTAAAGTATAATGCACAAAGACTTCTTTCAAGGGACAAGCTCTGCGAAAAGCTTTTTGAAGAAAATCAAATATACTTTTGCAACTATCTCGAAAATAATATTATTTCCGAGCTGAGCAGCGAGGTATCGGATTTTCTGATGAAAATAAGCATAGTTGATGATTTTACTGAACAGCTTGCGGCAATTATCATGGAAGATTCATCGGTACTTAGCCTTATTGAGCGCGCTTTAGATTCGGGAAATTTCATCGAGATAAAGGACGGGGTATATACTTTGCGCAGGCAGATGCTGAACACTCTTAGAAGAATGGCGGCCAAAACTTTTTCCGAACAACAGCTTCAGCAATATGCCTTACTTGTAGGCGAGTATTACGAATCACAGGGTGAGGACAACAAGGCTCTGGAAATGTATGCCCGTTATAATGAGTCCGACCGTATCCGAGAGCTTCTGGTACGCAATTCAAAAAAAGCTGTCGCGTCTGGGTATTATATCGAAATGCGTAATTATTATCTGATGTTTTCCGATGAAGATATCAGAAGCAATGCTTATCTGATGTCCGCTATGTCTATGTTGTATTCAATGCTTCTTGATTTAGACAAAAGCGAATATTGGTACAATGAACTTAAAAAATACAAAGAAACTGTAAAAGGGTCAAAACAGCGTGAAGCCACATCCCTTATCGCATATCTTGATATAAGTCTGCCGGGCAGAGGAAGCATCAATATACTGGAGCTTATCAAAGACTACTATACTCTTCTTTCTGAAGACTCTATTCCTATGCCCGAATTTTCGGTCACAAGCAATATCCCTTCTCTTATGAACGGCAGCAAGGATTTTTGCGACTGGAGCAGACACGATAGAAAGATCGCTGCGACAGCAGGCAACATAATTACAGTATTTCTCGGAAAACACGGCAAGGGTCTTATTAATGCCGCACTGGCGGAAAGCTTCTTTGAAAAGGGCGGCGATCCCTATGAGATAATGTCGCTTATCTCTAAAGCAAAAATTGAAGCCGAAGCAAGCGGAAATTCCGAGCTGACCTTTGCTGCAACGGGAACTCTTTTCAGACAGTACATCATTCTCGGAGAACCCGACAATGCAAAAACTCTACTTTCTTCCTATGAAAGCAAAGCAAAAAAAGAGCAGCTCAAACGGCTTTATCCGTCTATTGAAGCAATGAAGTGCAGACTGGCTCTTATCGAAGGAGATAACGAGGCTGCCGCTTTATGGTTAAAAACAGCCCCCGATGAAAATGTGGAATTCATTGCATTCTACCGCTATCTGTATCTGACAAAAATACGTTGTTATATTTCTTTTGAACAATATGACAGGGCATATTCACTGATAGAAGCAATGAAATTTTATGCCGAGCATTGTGACAGAAAATATATTCTTATGGAGCTTGGAATACTGACCGCAATTATCCGTTTCAGAACAGGCGAGGCTTGGAAAAACGACTTTGCAAAAGTGTTGGAACAGATATGCGAATATCAGTTTATTCCTATTTTGACTGAATATAGTGCAACAGTTTATAATATGTTATACCAATTAGACGACATATGCGAGGAAAATAAAAAAATAAATCACAAGTGGTTTGAACGTATCCGCAGCGAATCGGGCAGAGTGGCAAGACATTATCCGTTGTATTTAAAAAGAAGAGCGACAGCTATCCCGAAACTTCAGCCGATGGATATACGCGTACTTACCTGCCTTGCCAATGGCCTGTCTATACAGGAAACTGCCAAAAGACTCAGCATAAATTATGAAACTCTACGTTCAAGGATAAAGGAAATTTACCGTAAGCTGGGCGCTCAGAACAAGACCGAAGCGGTATTGATTGCAAGAGAAACTAAGATCATATAAGCAGCTTTAGAGTTTAACATCAGGGACGTTGCTTTTGACCCCAGTATCGTGTCACGCTATATGGTTCCGACCATGACAAAAGGAACGTCCTCTGGCTGAAAGGAACGTCCCTCTGGCTGGCTATTTTTACTTCTTTCTCTTTCTATAGACGACTGATGCTGCAATCACAATACCGCCGATACATAGCAGAACGCCTCCAATTACCCCATAGCTTCTGCTTTCTGTACTTTGAGAACTGCTGCCGTTGGATATAGGTACAGCATCGGGTTCCTTTTCCTGTGCAATGCTGCTTTCCGCATCTTGTGGCGGAATACTTTCATTATCCTTGGAAACGTCCACCTCTTTTCCTTTCGCAATCACAAAGGTTGCAGTTACCGTGCCACTCTTAGATACGATACTGATAGTATGTTCTCCCTCCGAAAGAAGCTCTAAATAGTCCGACTTCAGTTCCACAATCGTACTACCCTCATAAACCAGATAATTGTCCGGATCTACTTCTTTTTCATCTATCAATACTTTGAGAAATTCTTCAAATGCAGCACTGCTTCGAAACCGGATTGTTTCCTCTGAGCCATGCTCCCACTTCTGCTCTTCTCCTTCCAGCATGGAAACCATGGTACTTACAGGAGCAACAGATGTGCTGTTTTCCCTGCCGGGTCTTGCTCCCTCAGCAACCTGAAGCACCTTCTTCTCATCAGCTGCCGTTTCTTTACTGCCGTCAGCAACGTTGCTTTCTTTTTCAGAATCACCGTCCTCTTCAACATCAGCTTCCCCTTTGTTTCCTCCGTTCTCGCTTCCTCCGGTGGCTCCTCCGTTCTCGTTTCCTCCGATACTTCCTCCGTTTTCATTTGCGGCACTGACAGCCAACGTCAGAGTAATATCCTCATAATTCTGGGTCTTTACTGTAACCGTTACCGTACCAATCTGATTTTCTTCTGTAGAATCAACCTTCTGGATTGGCAATGTCAGTACCCCGTCAGCCATCACGGCACCACCAATATAATAGTCATCCAGTTGAATATCCCCATTTTCCAGCGTATAGGTAATCGTACCATAGTTCCCCACAGGTGCTTCTGGCAGCAACGTCTTAAAATTGAAATGGTATTCTGCCTCCTGATTGTTTGCTACAGTCAGCATACCGGAAGCTGCAATGGGAGGCTTCTGCCTTGGTAATATATAAGCATCATAGGAACCCTTTAAGGTCATGCTTTCCTGCAAATCAAAAGCATAGTTCGGATTCAGAAGCGTAATTTCATACTCTATACATCTGTCGCTTGGTGAACCGCCCTCTCCCACAGAAGAGTCATTATACATTGCTTGGTCAAGCCTGAAATCATCCTCATTCAGGAAAGAGATTTCTTCCCCTGTGCTGTCATAAAAACCGACAACTTTAAAATCCGTATTCTTTGTACCGTCATAAACCCTAGTCAACGTATTCTGGTCAACCATTATGGAAGAAAGCACCCGTGGAATAATCGTTACCGTATATGGCTTGCTGTAGCAGATGCAGCCGTCATTTTCCGCTTCCACAACATAGGTGTAAGTGCCGGGTGACATTGTAGACGGAATATCATAAATTTCTGTTGCTGCATTTTCTATTTTTATCCAACTGCCTTCGCTGTCTATCTGATACCATTGATAGTTGGCAGAAGGATTCGCATCCGTCCTGAACCGGATTTCGCTCCTCAGGCTGAATTCTTTGCCGGACTGCATGCCATATTGTACGCTGACAGGTTCTTTATAGTCCTTGTCGGAAACACGGCTGTAGGCTGTCAGATTTTGAATAGGCGAATCTATAATTGTAACATTCTCAATGAATTTTGCGGGAACGCTGGTGTAATTTATATACTCTTTTACATCATCCTTACCCACATAAGTATTATCCTCCTTCTGAAATGCCCTGCCACTGTCCAGCAATGCTGCAAAATCCGCATAAGTAACAGTACGGGACGTTCCATTATCCCAATTATATTCCCGAATTATAATTTCTTTAAAGCTGCCCCCGGAAAGCTTTACGCCCTCGTAGCTGCCAAGAATAGTCAAATTCTCATAAACACCTCCCGCAATCGTCACTTTGCTGCCGTCTGCAACATTGATATAACTACAGGAACCTCCTGAAATTACCACCTCACCGCCATTTTGGGGATTAATTGACTTGTATGAACCGCCGTCAAGCTGTGCCATGCCGCCGTCCCCAACAGTAAGATATCCCGTATAATTTACTCGGTTTTTCGTGTTTTCATACTGCTCAGGTACAATCAGCTTTCCACCGCTTTGTACATCCATAGCAATATCAAATTCCGTATCTTCAATACTGCCGGCACTTGTATTTCCGGCACTGACAAGCGTAACCGTACCTTTGATCGTCAACCTTGTATCGTATCCGCTATAAAAAAAATAGTCGCTGCCGGTAAGGTCAATGATTACATCATTGGGAATGGTGAACTTATCTTCTATATCTATAAAGGAAAGGAATCTGACTGTGCTGCCGTCCAGTGCCTTATCCAATGCATTCTGCATATCCTCATAATAAAGCGTATTACCGTCTTTGCTTACGCTTGCTGCAAAGGTTACTTTTCCACAGGGACAGAACCAATTATTCCTGTCATACAGCTTATTGTATATACTGATTGCCATAGAGCCGTCATGCTTACACTCCACCACCGTCACATCTTCCAGCTCGGTATCGCTGTTCCCTGTTACAATCGGATTTCCTGTGCTGTCTGCATAGTAATAATCCTCTGCCAGCAAATCCGCCAGTGTCATATCTTCCCTGTCGATTACAATCGTACCAAAAGTACCTCCGCGAAGCTCTGCATTGCCGTTGGAGCCGACCTCAAGCCTGTCAATAATCAGATTCTTTGCATCAACCCGCAACGTGCCGTTAAAGGTATCATCTCCCACACTAACCGTTCCCTGATAATGCCCGGCTGTACTGCCCGTATTCTGAAAAATCACTGTACCTCTTTTAATCTCCATGCTATTCTGCTTGAGAGTAAAACCATTAAAATCTACTGTTGTATCATGCCAGTCAGTTTCATAATCGCACGCAGAGGATTCCTGATTACGCAGAAGGGTAATCAGATGATTTGATCCACCGATGCTTGCCGCCTCCATTGCTTTATAGAAGGATGTGAAGTACTCGGTGTTGTCTACAGAATTCATCGTATAGTACCATTTGGCTGCAATTTCTAGCGAACATTCCTGACATTGGTTATCTTCTACCTGCTTATGGGGGCAAAGATTACCGCAAATACTACATTTGCAATCCAAACCGGAACTTGTATTTACCTTTTGAAAAGCAGATGACCCATCCGGATTTTTGTGATTGCATGGCTTAATCGTCACGTTCTCCAGCGGTTCTGCTGCTGTAAGACAATCTCTGCTGATTCTTTCGCCACTGTCTGCATCTGCAAAGTACCAGCCCTCACCTTCCAACATATCGCTAAAGGCTATGTTATGTTTAGGATAGCCGGAATCCATTTTAATGCCGCTGAATGTTCCGCTACCGCAGAAAACCGGCATGTGATACTTATAGGTAATAAAACTATCGGTGAAAATAATGTCACCACTGACATCTACATCCTCCAACATCGTCTTTCCGTCAACAAGCCGGAAAGCAGCACCATTTCCTGTATTCCTGATGGTACCGTTTTTTATAAGAATCGAAGCTCCGGATGTAAAACCATAATCTACAGCAACAAGTGGACTTTCCAGATTACCCGATAACGTTTTACCGTTAAGATCAAGAACCAAATTTGTGTAGCATCGGCTGAACTGGAGGGTTTCCGTAAGCTCTACATTCTTAAGCATGGTGATTACTACCGTTTTATAATTTGTCCATCTGCTTATATTGCTTATTATTTCATCCACGGTTTTCATCTTAAATACATAATAAGTGTAACCGTCTGCTACCGCCTCCGCAATATAATCCCCGTCTTCAGCCAGCGGCATTACCTCTTTTTCCGCATTATGCAGGGCGGCATCATTTCCCGATACACTGTTTTCCGCTGTATGTACAGAGTTATCTGAACGTTCCAGAACAGAATCCTTCCCCTCATCGGATATCTGTTCCTGTTCTGCCGGATTGCCTACGGCTACATCGGTGCCACTGTCCTGTGTGGTTATATCCGCCTTGGCAAACACCGATTGCGGGCAGAGCGAAAAGAGCAATGCACTGCACAATAATAAAATTAAAAATCGTTTTTTCTCTTTCATATTCTTCCCTCATTCTAATAAAACAAACTATTTGCTTGCGTAATCTTTTGTCTTCAGGACCTTCAGCAGCTCATCTATAGTACGCTTTGCAAGTGTAGCCATATCAAGATTGGAAAGAAATGCTGCTGCCTCATCTATCTTTTCCTTTGGCACATTGTAAATTGTCAACGTCGTTTCCAGAAATACCCTCATTTTCCGTTCCATCGTAAAGTATAAATCGCAGGGTCTTGCCATGTAACCTCGCATAATACTGTCTGAGGCAATCGCATACTCGAAAAAATCCTTTTCCTCCCATGTGGGATTATATTCTCCAAGCAGCTCTGCCAGCCGTACCGCTGTCCTGCGATAAATCAATTCCGAGGTCGTGGGCAAGGCGTAAGCCATAATCGCCAGTTCACGCACCTGTTCACGGCTTTCCGTCATATAAAGCTGCAATGCCATTTCCACCGTATAATTTAAAATAGGGTCATCCGTTTCTTCAATAGCAGGGTGTCCGGAAGTAAACAGGTTTTCCAGAACAAAAGATACCAGCGTATAGAGAAGATGCTCTTTATTCTTGATTGCAAAAAAGACGGAGCCTCGATTGACTTCTGCAAGTCTGGCAATTTCTTTTACAGTAGTCTTCTCATACCCCCTTTCAAAAAACAGCATTGCGGCAGTGTAAAGCACTTTATCCCGTGTGCTGAAATCTTCTTGTGCGGAAAGATTATTTTTTTCCATTCTCATTTGTCCCCTCTTAAATCAGTGTCGTATTCTATGACGCGTCATAGAATTTAGTAAAGTATAACAGGCAGAAATTAAAGTGTCAATCTATCACATCAGGGACGTTCCTTTTGTCACCCAGATTGGTACTTTGGCGCCTCCACAAGCCGCTTTACTTCGAAAGCTTCGCTTTCTCAGTCACGGGCTGGCGCCCTATAAAAAAAGAGATAACGCGCCTCGTTTGTGAGCGAGCTCACACGAGGCGTGTTATCTCTTTTTTTGCACGGCTTGTAGCCTGCTTGAATGTTCCCAGCGGGAATCGAACCCACAACTAGTGCTTAGGAGGCGCTTGTTATATCCATTTAACTATGGGAACAACTGTTACAGTGCGGCATCCTCGGGAAAGTTGATATTTCCCTGCAGCCAGATGACTCCCTTGAATCTTCTGCCGACCTGAGGTTCGCCGAACAAATCTATTATATTAATTGAAACGTCAAATGTCAATTCATTACAGCAAATTGTTAAAATATATATTTCCTCATCGGTGATCCGGTTCTTTGTCTTCCGGACGCCGACAATTTCCCCGAGCACAGAATACTGGTCACACTCCACTCCATAGGGCATGAAGTAAGTGTCTACAAGGCTGAAAATGTCTTCCTTCTGAATCTTCTTTGAAATCGTGGTGTACATATCCATGTCTTCCAGCGTCAGGGTCTCTATGGCATCCTCGTCGCCCTTTCTCGCTGCGATCATCAGATTGTTTCTGTTGACTGATGCCTGCTTCACCCGTTCTATCTGCTCCTCGTCCTTCTTAATCGGAAGCATGATAGACCCGCTTACGGACAACGCAGACAGCGTCAGGGTCGTCCCTCTGATCGGCAGCTTATCCGTCGCCTGAGCCTTGATATAAGGGATCTTATTTTTCAAATAAAAGATCAAAGAAATACCTACCTTGACATCATCGCACACACCGGCATAAGAATCCTTGTCCGCATGGCGCTCTACTGAGACATCCTCATAGGAGGTTATTCCGCTTCCGTCCAGATAGGGATAAAAATATTCGTAGATGAATTTTTCATCATCGTCAAATTCCCCGCAAACTGCGATTCCAAGACCGTCGGCGAAATTTTTGCAAAATTCGCCCAGAAGCGTATGATCCTGATAGGAGCTGACTGCATCCATGGTCATTGCGCGTCGGTCAGAATTCATGACGACCTCCGTCAAAAGCTCCTGAAGCTGTCTTCGATTTTCAAAGTGGCTGAATCCCACTGCTCTCATATATTTATGCAAAAATTTCACCTTCTTTCTCAGCTTGACTAATTTACAACATTTCTGCAAATTTTTCAAGTATAATCCATTATTTTCCTGTCGAGCTCGTCCGTATTTACATAATATTTACTGTAGTCATCACCCGCAACCTTGACCTCAATAGTGCTTCCATCCGGGAATACGGAAGACGGATCTGTCCAGAGATCATGGCTTCTGAAACGATAGGTGATGTCTTTGTAATCATCCCGGTATGTACAGATCAGGTTATAGGGATGAACACCGTTGACAGACACATTCGTGTTGTAAACGGTCTGTTCAACCGTGGCATAAATGCTGCTTCCGTTTTCCCTTAGCTTTTTATTTCTTGCACTGGTTCTCAGCGGAACAATCATAGTACCGCCTCCCACACATGCAAAGATTGCACCCATGCCAATCAGCATAATCGGTCCAAAAAAGTACATGGAGCTTTCTCTGATCTTTCCGGGACGCTCGGGATCACAGTACAGGGTTATTTCTTTTCCTTCATACATACTGCTGCTATAACTGCTGATTCCCACATCTTCATAGAGCTTTCCGCCATAATGATAAGTCACAAAGACGGAATGACTCATATCTCCATCCGAATCCAGATACGACTCTATTCTGGTGATCTCTCCGGTAATTTTCTCTGCCGTAGCTTTAAAGTTCAAAGCATTTACAAGCCAGAACACACCTCCTGCAAGAAGCCCGATTCCGACTGTCAGAAAAATTCCTGAAAATAACATCAAAAATGCGCTGATCTTATTTTTCTTCATTCTGATCTCCGATTCTAGATAAATTTACTTGCTCTTTGTAGGATAGATCTTTTCCTTTCCTCCCATATAAGGACGAAGCGCCTCGGGGATATTGATCGTTCCATCCTCGTTGACATTGTTTTCAAGGAAAGCAATCAATCCTCTGGGAGTTGCAAGAACCGTATTATTCAGAGTGTGTACGAAATATGTTCCGTCCTCTCCCTTTGTACGGATTCCAAGACGTCTTGCCTGAGCGTCACCGAGAGTCGAGCAGGAACCTACCTCAAAGTATTTCTTCTGTCTCGGGCTCCATGCCTCCACGTCACAGGATTTCACCTTCAGGTCAGCAAGGTCGCCGCTGCAGCACTCGAGAGTACGCACAGGGACATCCAGACTGCGGAAAAACTCAACTGTATAAGACCACATCTTATTATACCAGTCCATAGAATCCTCAGGCTTACAGAGGACAACCATTTCCTGTTTTTCAAACTGGTGTACACGATAAACACCTCTCTCTTCGATACCGTGAGAGCCTACCTCTTTTCTGAAGCAGGGAGAATAAGAAGTCATTGTGATAGGAAGCTGATCTTCCTGTACAAGCTGTCCCTTGAACTTACCGATCATGGAATGCTCTGAGGTTCCGATCAGATACAGATCTTCTCCCTCGATCTTATACATCATGGCTTCCATCTCCGCAAAGCTCATAACGCCGTTTACAACGCTGCTGCGGATCATGAAAGGAGGGATGCAGTAGGTAAAGCCCTTATCGATCATAAAGTCTCTTGCATAGCTGATCATTGCAGAATGGATTCTGGCAGCATCGCCCATCAGATAATAGAATCCGTTTCCGCTGGTACGTCCTGCAGCTTCTTTGTCAAGACCACTGATGCTCTCCAGAATATCCGCATGATAAGGAACTTCAAAATCAGGAACCTTCGGCTCACCGAATTTTTCAATTTCTACGTTTTCGCTGTCATCCTTACCAACCGGTACGGAAGGATCAATAATGTTCGGAATAACCATCATGATCTTCGTAATCTTCTCCTGAAGCTGTCCCTCAAGTTCCTCAAGCTCTGCCAGTCTCTTTGCGCCGGCAGCAACCTCCTGCTTCTTTGCTTCTGCCTCTTCCTTCTTTCCCTGTGCCATCAGTCCGCCGATTTCCTTGGAAATCTTATTACGACGGTTTCTGAGATCATCAGCCTCCTGTTTTGCCTTTCTGTTCTCAGCGTCCAGCTTGATTACCTCGTCTACCATCGGCAGCTTTGCGTCCTGAAACTTCTTCTTAATGTTTTCCTTTACCAGCTCCGGGTTCTCCCTTAAAAACTTAATGTCGATCATAATGTCCTCCTCTTAATCCAGTGTTTTTTCAATAAATATATTATGGACCTTAACAAGGTCTTTAATAACTTCCTTTGTTACAGCATTGCCATTTCGGTCTTTGATGATACGAATGACGGGTCTGTCCTGAAAATTCTTGTTCTGTGCCAGAACTACAGCCGTCTCCCCCTCATTCGTCAAAACCTTTGTACCGGCAGGATATACCGCAGTAAATTTTAAAAATGCATCTACGATTTTTTCATCAAACAACTTTCCTTTAAAATTCTTCAAATACTCGATTGCCTGATAAATTTTCACCCTCTGGCAGGTAATCCCACAGATCATTTCATCGAATGCATCACACACATTCACGATCCGGCATTCAAACGGGATATCCTTCGTATGCAGTGGAAAACCGGAACCATCCAATCTCTCATGATGATACAGGATAATTGATTTGCTCAGTTCGGAAATCCATCCTTCGTCCTTTAAAGAGGAATATCCGTATACAGGGTGCTTCATATATTCAATCAGCTCCTGCCGGTTCAATGTCTCTATATCCTGATCATTGTAATCAATCGTCATGTATCTAAGACCTATGTCGTGAAGCAGACATCCAACACCAATATCATGAATCTTACTGATCTCAACATTCAATCTCAAAGCTGTCAGAATCGCAAGAGAACAAATACTGATGGAATGTTCATAAATATCTGAACTTCTCTCCTTAATATCAAATATCCTCTCAACGACTCTGTCCTCTTCCAAAATCGAAGAGATAATTTCGTCTGCTGCCTTGTTCAGCTCCAGGAGTTCATCATTATTCTGATAAGTGTGCCTTTCGAGAACTTCTTTCACTGTCTTTTTAATAGATTTTTCAGTTTCCGATTTGAGTATCAGAATCTCTCCCGGCTCTATTTTTTCTCTGACATAGACCTCTTTGATTCCCAGCTCCCCCAGCTTCTCTATATAATCCTTTCTTATCTCTACACCCTGAGGAAGAATAATTCTGTAATCGTCTGTCAGAATATCTCTGGCAAGAACATCATTTTCTTCCAACTCCCTTATTGATTTTAGTATCATTTTTACTCTCCCATGGCGATTGACAGTGCTTCCGCTTCTTCCGTTCCGAGCGAAATCGCACAATCTCCGTTTTTGATCTCCTTTGTATAAGAATAACATCCCTCAGTACTGTGAACAGAATTGATAATGAATCCATTATTGTTCTCGTCAAGCAATGCAAGACTAAAACTCAACTGTCCTCCCATCTGATTAAATGCATCGTACTTTACCAGCCCCATTTTCTGATAAGCAGTCTCCATTCTCTTATACAAATTCCGAATATCCTTTTTATTCTTTTCTGTACTATTCTTTAAAAATTTGTTATCTTCACACAGACCAACAATATCCTGTTCCAGACTTGCGCCATCTTTTCCCAAAAGAAATTTGTCAAGGCGACCCTTCAATTTATTTACCTTGCATATCTGTATAATCAACAAAACAATCGCCGCAATCGCAATTACTCCAAGAATGACAGATATCAGAAACAGGTATCCCAGATCAAATGACCCCAGCCCGATCTGATTCAAAAATGTACTGTTCATATTTCTCCTTTAGTGTCTTCGTTTTCTAATTTTTTCCCATGAGATCCATCAGCCTGTCCAGATCCTCATGATTGTAAAATTCAATTTCAATCTTTCCGGCACCGTCTCCCTTTGAAGTAACCGTAACCTTTGTGCTCAGACGGTTCTTCAATTTTTCCTCCAGATCAAGATATATTGCTTCCATTGTCTTATCGGCTGGGGTGGTCTTCTTCGGATTCTTTACCGGTTTATTCAGATTTTTAACCAGCTTCTCCACGTCACGCACACTCAGCTTCTCATCAAATATCTTCTGAGCGATCGTATACTGCTCCTCCTGATTTTCAATGGCAAGAAGCGCACGGGCATGTCCTGTGCTGATCATGTCGTCAATCAGCATCTGCTGCACTTCCTCTCCGAGCTTGAGCAATCTCATGGAATTTGTCACGGCAGCTCGGCTCTTGGAAACTCTCTCAGCAACTTCATCCTGCTTCAGATGAAATTCTTCCAACAAACGCTTATATGCCTGCGCTTCTTCAATTGGATTCAGATTCTCACGCTGAATGTTCTCGATAAGAGAGATCTCCATAATTTCCTTTTCTGAATAATTACGGATAATTACGGGAACTTCTTTCAGACCGGCAATCTTTGCCGCACGCCATCTTCTCTCACCGGCTATAATTTCGTAGTGATCCTTCCTGTCCTGCACAAGAATCGGCTGAATCAGACCGAACTGCTTGATGGAATCAGCCAGTTCCTGCAATGCATCCTCGTCAAAATTTTTACGAGGCTGCTTCCGGTTAGGCTCAACCATTGTAATTTTTACAACAGTTTCCTTTCCATCCTCTCTCTTTTCTTCCTTTGATTCCGCCTTGCTTTCCTTCTTAACCTTTGCTTCCCCTACTGCATTCGGTATCAGCGAATCCAACCCTTTTCCCAAGCCTCTAGCTGCCATTCTTCCACCTCACTCTTAATTTTTATTTAGTATCTATTTGCAAAATTCTCATATTTCACCTAATAGTTGTGCATTCTGTGCAACGCCACTCGCTCTAACCTAAATCTTACAAAATCAAACCATTTCCAGCCAACAGTTGCGCAAGATGCACATGACCACAAGCAGTGCACTCTGGAGCCGCCGGCACTTAGTCTCCGTACTGTGGAGACTTATGTGCCGCTGCTTATCTCATCCTATAATTTCATCCGCCAGCTGCATATACGCTTCTGCTCCGGCAGACTTTGCATCATACTTATTGATCGGCATTCCATAACTCGGCGCTTCCGCCAGTCTGATATTTCTCGGAATCAATGTCTGATAAACCTTCTGATGTAAATTAGCCTTTACGTTTTCAACAACCTGCATCGAAAGATTTGTGCGGGCATCATACATTGTAAAGACAACACCCTCCATTTCAAGATCAGGATTCAGTCTTTCCTTTACCAGATTCACTGTATGGATCAACTGGCTCAATCCCTCAAGAGCATAATACTCACACTGAATCGGGACAAGTACACTGTCCGCTGTTGTCATGGAATTAATCGTCAACATATTCAAAGAAGGCGGGCAATCAATGATAATGAAATCATAATCTTCTTTGATATAATCGACTTCATTCTTTAATATGTATTCCTTCTTATCTACACCGATCAGTTCAATCTCGGCTGCCGCAAGATTAACGTTCGACGGTAAAACCGATACATTATCAACGACATCCTTAATAATACAATCCTTGATAGAACACTCTCCCAAGATTAACTCATAAATTGTATTATCAAGATCATTCTTATCAATTCCGAATCCACTGGTTGTATTACCCTGCGGATCGGTATCAATTACAAGAACCTTCTTCCCTTTTTCTGCAATACATGCAGATAAGTTTATGGAAGTAGTAGTCTTTCCTACTCCACCCTTCTGGTTTGCTATAGCAATAATTTTTCCCATGTTTACATCCATTTCTGCGCACGTTCTTTGCGCATGACGAGTTTGTGTCAAGTGCGCGCAGACACAAATCTCGTGATTGAAAAATTTTATTTTTCAATCTTAACTCTATTGTACTACCAGATTGGAGTACCCCATCAGGCTCTCATCGACTGCTCTCGCCGCCTCTCTGCCCTCGCGGATTGCCCATACGACAAGAGATTGTCCTCTGTGCATATCCCCGGTGACAAATACATTCTCCCTGCTCGTCCGGTACTCACCCGCCTTTGTCTTCACGTTCGTGCGCTCATTCAGCTCCACACCGAATGCCTCGGCAATATAGCTCTGTGCCCCGAGGAAGCCCGCCGCGATCAGCACAATATCTGCCGGAAGCTCCTGTTCACTGCCGGGAAGCTCCTTCATTGTCATTCTTCCGGTCTCCTGATCCTTTTCCCATGACAGCTTTACCAGCTTCACCGCCTTGAGACAGCCGTTCTTGTCCTTGATGAACTCCTTCACCGTGGACTCATAGATGCGCGGATCATGCCCATAGACCGCGATTGCCTCCTCCTGACCGTAATCCGTCTTGCAGACCTTCGGCCACTCCGGCCATGCATTGTTCGCTGCCCGTTTGTCCGGCGCCTTCGGCATCATCTCGATTTGCGTGACACTTTTCGCACCATGCCGGATGGAGGTTCCGACACAGTCATTTCCCGTATCGCCGCCACCGATAATCACAACGTTCTTATCCTTCGTGTCAATATACTTTTTGTTCTCAAAGCCGGAATCCAGCAGACTCTTCGTATTTGCCTTCAGGAAATCCACCGCAAAGTAAATTCCCTTCGCATCTCTCCCCGGTGCCTTGATGTCTCTCGGGTTCGACGCTCCGCAGGCGAGAACAACGCGGTCAAACTCATGCAGCAGCTTGTCCGCCTTCATGTCCTTTCCCACATCCACGCCCGTGACGAAGGTGATTCCTTCCTCCTCCATGATCTTTCGCTTTCTGTCCACAATCTGCTTTTCCAGCTTCATATTCGGAATGCCGTACATCAGCAGACCTCCGATGCGATCGGAACGCTCGAAGACAGTGACGGAATGTCCGCGCCTGTTCAGCTGATCCGCCACCGCAAGCCCGGAGGGCCCGCTTCCCACAACGGCTATGCTCTTCCCCGTCCTTACCTTGGGCGGATCTGCGACGGCATACCCCTTCTCATAGGCATTCTCGATAATGGCATGCTCGTTCTCCTTCGTCGAAACCGGATCACCGTTCAGACCGCAGGTACATGCCGCCTCGCAGAGCGCAGGGCAGACTCTGGAGGTAAACTCCGGAAAATTGTTGGTCTTTTTCAACCTGTTATACGCCTGCTGCCAGTTGCCGGAGTAGACAAGGTCATTCCACTCGGGAATCAGGTTATGCAGCGGACAGCCACTTGTCATCCCGCAGATTGTCATGCCCGCCTGGCAGAACGGAACCCCGCATTCCATACACCTTGCGCCCTGAAGCTGCTGCTTTTCCTTCGGCAGATATTCATGAAATTCATTGAAATGCTTAATACGCTTCTTCGGCTCCTGTGCTCCGCTGACTTCTCTCTTATATTCCATAAAACCGGTAGGTTTTCCCATCTCTCTGTCCTCCTGTTTTCCATCTTTACCATAGCACCGGACTAATTAATGTCCGCGCGTATTTGCGTAAAAAGCCTCAATCTGTGCCTGCTCGGCGCTCAGCCCCTTTTCCTCCATCTGGACGATCGTCTTCAGCACTCTCTCATAGTCATGCGGAATGATCTTCTTAAATTTCGGAAGATATTCTCCGAAGTGATCAAGGATCTTCTTTCCCTTCTTGGAGTTTGTCAGCGCAACATGCTCCTGAATCATGCCCTTGAGCTCCAGCACATCATACTTGGACGTGATCTCACTGGAGGAAACCATCTCCTTGTTAAGGCGCTTATACAGGTCATTGCCCTCATCCAGCACATATGCGATTCCGCCGCTCATTCCGGCTGCAAAGTTCTTTCCTGTCATTCCGAGGACAACCACACGCCCTCCGGTCATATACTCACAGCCATGATCGCCAACACCCTCGACGACCGCAATGGCACCGGAGTTGCGGACACAGAAACGTTCTCCCGCCACACCCGCGATAAATGCCTTACCACTGGTCGCTCCGTAAAGCGCCACGTTGCCGATGATAATGTTCTCAGATGCCTCAAACGTGCTTCCTGCAGGCGGGTAAACGATCAGCTTTCCGCCGGACAGTCCCTTTCCGAAATAATCGTTGGAATCACCGACAAGCTCCAGCGTCAGTCCCTTGGGAATGAATGCGCCGAACGACTGTCCGCCCGCTCCGGTACACAGCACACGGTAGGTGTCCTCGTCCAGATCGTCTCCCAGCTTACGGGTAAGCTCACTTCCGAGAATCGTGCCGAAGGCTCTGTCCGTGTTGGATACATCCACCTCGATACTCCGCTTCTGTCCGCTCTCAATCGCTTTTCCGAGCTGTTTCAGCAGCACGCGCTCATCCAGTGTCTTCTCAAGCTGAAAGTCATAGACCTGCTTCGGGTCGAAGGTAACCTTCTGTCTGGAACCCTCGTAGGGATTCGCAAAAATCTGTGACAGATCAATTTCCTGCTGTCTCTCTGTCAGATGCTCTCTTCTCTTCAAGAGATCCGTGCGGCCGACCAACTCATCCACTGTCCTCACGCCGAGAGCCGCCATATATTCCCGCAGCTCCTGCGCGATAAATCTCATGAAATTCTCGACATATTCCGGTTTCCCGCGGAAATTCTTTCTAAGCTCCGGGTTCTGGGTCGCCACGCCCACCGGACAGGTGTCCAGATTGCAGACCCTCATCATCACGCAGCCCATCGTCACAAGCGGCGCTGTCGCAAACCCAAACTCCTCCGCGCCGAGGATCGCCGCAATCGCCACATCTCTGCCGCTCATCAGCTTTCCGTCCGTCTCGATGCGCACCTTGTTTCTCAGTCCGTTCATGATCAGTGTCTGATGCGTCTCCGCAAGACCCAGCTCCCACGGAAGTCCGGCGTTATGAATGGAATTTCTGGGTGCCGCTCCCGTTCCGCCGTCATAGCCGGAAACCAGAATTACCTGTGCTCCCGCCTTGGCAACGCCTGCGGCAACCGTACCGACACCTGCCTCCGAAACCAGCTTCACGGAAATTCTCGCCTCTGTATTTGCATTCTTCAGATCATAAATCAGCTGCGCCAGATCCTCGATGGAATAAATGTCGTGGTGCGGCGGCGGCGAGATTAAAGATACTCCCGGCGTGGAATGTCTGGTCTTTGCAATCCATGGGTAGACCTTTCCGCCCGGCAGATGTCCGCCCTCACCCGGCTTTGCCCCCTGCGCCATCTTGATCTGAATCTCCTTCGCACTGACAAGATAACGGCTTGTGACGCCGAATCTGCCACTCGCCACCTGCTTGATGGCGGAGCACCGGTCAAGTCCGTCAGCGCCTACAGTGAGACGCTCCAGATCCTCACCGCCCTCTCCGGAATTGCTCTTTCCGTGCAGCCTGTTCATGGCAATTGCCATCGTCTCATGCGCCTCCTTGGAAATGGAGCCGTAGGACATTGCGCCTGTCTTGAAGCGGGTGACAATCGCCTCCACCGGCTCCACCTCTTCCAGCGGCACACCCTTCTTCGGATAGTTGAAGTCCATCAATCCACGCAGGTTCTTCACGGAATCCTCGTCATTCACCATTGCCGTATACTGCTTGAACATCTGATAGTCACCGCGTCTCGTGGATTCCTGCAGCATATGGATTGTCGCCGGATTATAGAGATGCTCGTCGCCTCCGCTGCGCATCTTGTGATGTCCGGGGCTGTCCAGTGTCAGGTCATTTCCCAGCCCCAGCGGGTCAAATGCCATCGAATGCAGCGCATCTACCTGACTCTCAATATCCTTCAGCGTGATACCGCCGACTCTGCATACCGTATTGCTGAAATATTTGCTGATCACGTCCTTATCGATACCGATTGCCTCGAAGATCTGCGAACCCTGATAGGACTGGATCGTGCTGATACCCATCTTGGATGCAATCTTGACAATGCCGTGGAGAACTGCGTTGTTGTAATCGTTGACCGCCGCATAGTAATCCTTGTCCAGCATATGATTGTCGATCAGCTCACGGATGGAATCCTGCGCCAGATAAGGGTTGATCGCGCAGGCGCCGTAGCCGAGCAGCGTTGCAAAATGATGAACCTCTCTGGGCTCGCCGGACTCCAGAATCAGTGCCACTCTGGTCCGCTTCTTTGTGCGCACAAGATACTGGTTCAACGCAGAAACCGCAAGCAGCGACGGGATCGGCACATGGTTCTCGTCCACGCCCCTGTCGGAGAGGATCAGCACATTGACACCATCACGGTAAGCACGGTCCACCTCTACAAAGAGTCTGTCGATCGCCCTCTCAAGGCTGGTATTCTTATAATAGGTAATGGGAACGACCTCTACCTGGAAGCCCTCCGCCTTCATATTCTTGATCTTCAGCAGATCCGTGTTGGTCAGGATCGGATTGTTGACCCTGAGCACATTACAGTTCTTCGGTGTCTCCTGCAGGATATTGCCCTCGGTTCCGATATAGACGGTTGTCGATGTAACAATCTCCTCGCGGATCGCGTCGATGGGCGGGTTCGTTACCTGTGCAAAAAGCTGTTTAAAATAATGGAACAGCGGATGATAGGTCTTGCTCAGGACAGGCAATGGCGTATCCACACCCATAGCTGCGATCGCCTCACTACCGTTCTTCGCCATCGGGAGAATGCTCTGCTTTAACTCATCGTAGGTGTAGCCGAATGCTTTCTGCATCCGCTGACGTTCCTCGTAGGTGTATTCCGGAACACGCTGGTTCGGGATCGTAAGATCCTTGAGAAAGACAAGATTGTTATCCAGCCACTCGCCGTAGGGCTGTCTGGACGCATATTTTTCCTTCAGCTCCTCATCGGAGATCACCTTGCCCTGAACGGTATCGACAAGAAGCATCTTGCCCGGGCGCACCCTCTCCTTCACCTTGATCTTCGTCGGGTCAATATCCAGCACGCCGACCTCGGATGCCAGAATCAATGTGTCATCCTCCGTGATCAGGTATCTGGAGGGTCTGAGACCGTTTCTGTCAAGAACCGCTCCCATGATATCTCCGTCCGAAAACAGAATGGACGCAGGCCCATCCCACGGCTCCATCATGGTGGCATAATACTGATAAAAGTCTCTCTTCGTCTGGGACATCGCCTTGTCATTTGCCCACGGCTCGGGAATGGCAATCATGACAGCCAGCGGCAGATCCATACCGCTCATCACAAGAAATTCAAGCGTGTTGTCCAACATGGCGGAATCCGATCCGGTCTTGTTGATTGCCGGCAGTACCTTGTGCATCTGACCCTTCAGATACTCCGACTCCATATTCTCCTCTCTTGCCAGCATCTTGTCCGCATTGCCCCTGATCGTGTTGATCTCACCGTTATGCACCATCAGGCGGTTCGGATGCGCACGCTCCCAGCTCGGGTTCGTGTTGGTCGAGAAACGGGAATGAACCATGGCAATTGCCGAAACAAAGTCCGCGCTCTGCAGATCGGCAAAAAAGGTGCGCAGCTGTCCGACAAGGAACATGCCCTTATACACGATCGTCCTGCTGGAGAAAGATACCACATAGGTGTCCTCCGTGGACTGTTCAAACAGCCGCCTGGCGATATAGAGCTTTCTGTCAAAGGCTAATCCCTTCTCCACATTTGCGGGTTTCTTCACAAAGCCCTGCATGATATGCGGCATACATTCCACCGCTTTATGTCCGAGCACATTCGGGAATGTGGGAACCTCTCTCCAACCGAGGAACTCCAATCCTTCTTTTTCGACAATGATCTCAAACATCTTCTTCGCCTGATTCCGGCGCAGCTCCTCCTGTGGAAAGAAGAACATTCCAACGCCGTATTCCCGCTCTTTCCCGATCTCTATCCCGAGGGGCTTCGTCACTCTCGCAAAGAATTTATGCGGAATCTGGGTCAGAATACCGACACCGTCTCCGGTCTTTCCCTCTGCATCCTTACCTGCCCTGTGCTCCAGATTCTCCACAATTTTCAAAGCATTTTCCACCGTCTCACGGCTCTTTTGTCCTTTGATATTGACACAGGCACCGATACCGCAGTTATCATGCTCAAACACCTCACGATAAAGCGGTGCCTCCGCTACTTCCTTCCTCACATCAAACATGGCTGTACTCCTTTCTGTTCGCGCCTGCTCACGCATTCCCGAAGCTTCAACACTCACGCAAAAAGAGCGCAAGGGAGCTATTACGCGCTCCTTTGCGCTCTTTGTTTTAAACACTATACAATACTTTTTCTCATTTGTAAATAAAAACTATTTTATAAATTGTCAGATTATTTGTCAATTTGCGTATGCTTGTGTAAATTATCTGTCATTTCGTTTTCAAAGCCTACCTATTTTCATTCTGATACAATATCATACACCAGATAATCATTTCCTGTCTGTGTGACTATCTTATCCGTCTGAACCAGCCTGTAGTTTCCATCAAGCGATGCAAGGTAATCCTCGAGCCAGAATACATCCCTGTCCTCCGCAACAATAAAACTCACCCTGCCAGAGCTTAGCCCCTGTTGAAGGCTGTCCGCAGCTATATATTTTTCCAGCTTTTGTACATAGACAGGCGAATTCACAGTCCACGCTCCACAGATCGTCAGATTTTCAGGTCTGTTCCCTCCTGTAATTTTTTCTTTTGCCGTAGCAAAGGAAATCGTATCCAGAATATAGAATTGACTCCCCCGTTCCCTGCAATATTCCTGTACCTTTGTATTTTCCTGCGCCTCCTGCGCTGTCTTCTCAATCTCATCTCCGGTTACAGGAAATTTAATTGCAAAAAGCACAATCGTCAGTACCAGAACTACACTATACATAGACGGCCGTAAAAACTGTTTTTTCTCCTTGTTCCGCAGTAGAATCTGGGCGCACATACCGATCAGGAGTGCTACTTCTACAAGATATAGGCCATTTGTAACGCGCTCCGGCATACGGTTGCGCCAGACAAGATACTCCCAGCAGACAACGTGAGAGGCAATGAATGCCAAGGAACCAAATAGCAGAGTCCAGCTCTTCTTATGGTATATGCACAGCAGTACAAAGACAGCAAGCATAGCATACAAAACAATTCCAAAGGAGGAAGAAATTCCAAAAGTATACTGTTGCAGCACCTTCAACAGAGATCTCGCCAGATACTGGTAAGTATATTGGTAGGAGCCTAACTCCTTCTGGTACAGGTTGACTTCGTTAAGTGTTTCCGTGTTCCATTTATCCGAAAGAGAAAAGCTCCATTTTTCCAGCAGAAACTGCTCTCTCCGATCGACAGACAGCTCCCGGTAAAACTCCTCATTGGTATCATAGGCAGGAATTGTGCCGAAATCATATATATCCGTTCTCACCTGATTAAATTCTTCAAACGCCTGCCAATCTTCTCCTCGGTAAGCAATTTTATGCACAAAAAGACAGATTGCCAGAATGCCGAAAATCGCGCCGGCAACAGAGAGGTAATAAAGAAAAGTTTTCTTTTTATGCTCACTGCATACCCACCTATAGAAGCATGCGGTAAGCAGGAATGGGCACAGAAGCAGCCCCATCTGGAACCGCAAAAGACAGGAATACACATACAGAATAACAACTATCCCCGGGCTTCTCTCCTGCTCCGTCACCAAAAGAAAAATTGCCGTGGCAGCCAGAAGCGCACTGGTCATTGTATATTGGATCAGTTGTATTTCAGAGAGAAAAAGCACGGCTGAAAATGTCAGCGCCAAAGCTGATGTTGCCAGCTTTTCCTTCCATGTTTCAGCAAACCTTATTGCGCGATAACCTATCAGATAAAGACATACAAACTGTGTCAATATCAGCCCGCCGCCATACCATGGAATTTCGGGAAATAATTTATACAGAACTGCAAACACTGCCGCCAGAGGATAGATATGGTAAATGTCATGAGCATCCGGTTTCCCACTATAGCTTCCGCTCAGAATATCCGTCAGCATCGAATCGTCATTTGACGAATAGAAAAACCCCCCTCTGCCAGCGCACACAAAATACAAAATAACAACCAGCAAGACCGGCAGAAGCCGTTCCAGCCATTTCTCCGTTTTCTTTGACATGTTCTTTCCTCTTGCATCTCCCGCCTGATTTTTCCATCTCATTGTATCATATGGTGCAAGCTGATGCAAACCTGTCTGTCTTTACGCATTTCCCTGTAATTATAGCTGCATCATTCAGGAGGTCTCTTCCAAGGTGGCAGCAAACTCTTCTACACTCGCACAGGAAAGTGCCTGCATAAACCAATCGTTCAACAAAGCCAAATCCTTTTCTGCCAGAATTTTACTCTGCAAAGCCTCTGCCTTCCCCTCGGTTCTGCCTTCATTCAGACCATCCTGCCTTCCCTCGGCCCTGACGTCATCATCATGCAATAACTCTTTCATGTACTCCGACCTCCCGGCAAAGCTTCTTATCCTCCATCACCTTGCCAAACATAAAATCATCCGCAAGCGTCAGTTCCTCATACCTTTTTGCCATTCGTACTCTCCTCACATTCTTTGCGCAGGAGAATGTGTTGGCACTTACACAGAATCAAACTTCCGGCTCTCGCCATGTCTTCCCCCACTCTATTATTGTCATTGGGTAACTAAGCAGGGATTTCTCTGGATTCATAGACATCGGCCTACGCCGGCATAGAAATTTGAAAATAGAAAATCTGCTTATAGGTATAGAATAGCAGAGGATTATTTATTTGTCAACACAGAAAAAAGTCAGCTTTGACACCTCCGCGCTCTTGCTCTCAATTTGGATAAATGTGATTGAAAAGCATAGATTTCTGAAATGATTTGAAATACCTCTTGACACTCCAAAACCTGTCGCCTTATAATCAGCCTGTAAGTATTTAAAACTTTTTTGAAATAGGTGGGTAGCATTGAGTGAGTCAAGCATTTTTAAAGTTTTATCAGACAGTCAGCGTCGGGAAATTCTGGTAATACTCAGAAACGGCAGAATGAATGCGGGTGAAATTGCCGAACATCTCGGCATTACTCCACAGGCGCTTTCCTACCATCTAAAGCTGCTGAAAAGCGCAGATCTTGTCATAGAATACAGGGAGAAAAATTTCATCTATTATGAAATCAACACCACTGTTTTAGAAGAATTAATTATATGGATTCAACAATTTGGAGGTAAGACAACATGAAAAAAATAATGTGGCTCCTTTCTCTCGTTCCTCTCATCATCACTGCTGTAGCACTGCAATTCCTGCCGGACTCTGTACCCATGCACTATAATATGGCGGGACAGATCGACCGCTGGGGAAGTAAATATGAAAATCTGATCTTCCCTGTCCTGATACTTGCCTTTACCCTTTTCTGGCATCTGTTGATCCGCCTTTATGAAAAGAAAGCAAAAAATGCAGCTTCCGACAAGGAACGCGCCGAAGCCGCTGCCAATACCAAAGTGATTCAGGTAACCGCCATCGGCATGGCTCTTATGTTTGGTGCCATGCAGTGTTTTTTCCTCGGCACTGACTACCTTACCACTGCCGCAGGCGACACACATGCCCCTGTGGACATCAGCCGCTTTTGCTGTATTTTATCAGGCATTCTTCTTATCGTAGTCGGCAATTTCATACCAAAGACAAGGAAAAACCGTTTATTAGGTATCCGAACGAAATGGAGCATGTATAACGATGTCACGTGGATGAAAAGCAATCGTTTCGGGGCTGGCGCACTCATTGTCGCCGGTCTGCTGACCATTATCACCGCCATCTTTACCGGCTCCGCCACAGTAATTATTTTGACGACCGTTTACCTGCTGGGCGCTGTCATCGCTGCTCTCATATACAGCTACCGAATTTACCGCGCTGAGCTTTAATTTCAATCCTTCCCTTTATATAACACACTTTTCAATCGGTGATACAGCCCGGAAAATGCCTTGCTTTCCGCCATTTTGCGCCTCACCGGAGCAAGTGTCAGCGCCATGATCGCCCGATACCTGAACAGCTCTGTCTTTTTCATATAGGTACCGGTAATCTGTCTGTGCTCCTGCGCGTCTCTCTTCCCGTTCTCCTTACTCTCCGAATAGCCTCCCCCTTCATAGGAAGACACCGGGAAATCCATATGGATAAACCCGGCATTTCCCCGATAGAAGCACCAAAGGAAATGGTCATAATCCGCACGGATCTTATAGCTTAGATCGTAGGACTTTTCCCTGCACAGTTCAATGTCATAAAAGCAGGACTGATGGCATGGAATATTTCTGTAACAGGTAAATCCCGTAATCTCCGGTGCCGAGGCGATTGTCACCTTCGTCTGTTCGCTGAAGGTATCCCCATAGAATACATATCTCGGTATGCCCTGCTCTTTGCAGTCTTTCGCCCCGTCGCGCTCTGTCCGCTCGATAACCTCATGCACCCGCTCCAGCACATTTTCATCCGCCAGCAGGTCGCCGCAATTCAGGAACAGAACATACTCCCCCCTCGCATAGCCGACCGCCCTGTTCATGGCATCGTAAATTCCCTTGTCCTTCTCCTCATAGAACCGCACACGGTTCAGCCCTTCTCCCTCCGAACCTTTCAGAAAATCCGTAGACCCGTCCGTGCTGCCGCCGTCCTTGACGATGACCTCGTAATCCGTAAAGCTCTGCGCTGCCACACTGCGAAGCGTCTCTCGCAGCTTCTCCCCGGGATTGTACGACACCGTAATAATCGAAAATCTCATTCTGGTTCTCCCCAAAAATACCTCTGATTAAAATACCTTCCTCTGTCTGCGCATCAGCAGAACCGCCCCTGCGCCTACCACCAGCGAAATGATGCAGACCGGCCAGCACACAAAGCCAGACACCGCGAGTTCCGTATTGCACAGCAGATAGGAAATCAGGTTGATTAGCGCATGCATGACAACCGGCACCCTGAAATCCCCGAAATATTCATACGCATAAATGATCAGACACGCCATGCAGAAACCGTAGATGCCCTGCACGGAATTTCCGTGATACACGCCGAAAAAAACTGCTGCCGCGAGCATTGCCGCCGCAGGCTTCAACGTCCGCTTCAGGCAATTATAGATCACGCCCCGGAATAACAGTTCCTCCGCAACCGGCGCCGCGACCACATACAGAAGCAGTGACGGAATAAGCCCCGCCGAATACTGCTGCTCCGAAACCCTCTGGTAAGCGGCAGAAATATTCGTCATGCCTGTCAGCTCCATCAACATATTTAATCCGAGCATCATTCCGACAGATGCCACAGTCAGAAAGAGATAGGACTGCACAGGCTCCTTGCGGATATGCAGTAATCTGGAGTCGTCAGCCGCCTCGCGGATCATCGTGCGCGCACTTTTCCAGACAACAGCCGCACCCGCCACAAAACCGATAATCTGCGCGATTGCAGAACCGTTTCCCGTCGTCCCCGCCGGATTTCCCGCATCATCATAAATCAGAAGCCCTGTCCCGGGGAAATGCCCATCGATCAGCAGATAAAGATATGCCACGACTCCGACCGCAATGCTCCTGATCAGCAGGAACATCAGAAACGGATAGCCGAACTGCCATATTTTCTGAAAGGTAAGTCCCTTTCCCGCACTTTCCTCCGTGCCGCGCAGCAGAAACTTCTGCAGTTCCTCCACCGAGCGCACGATATAGTCCGCCTTTGCCTCCCGAAGCTCCTCCATGCCGCCGTAGCCATAGCTGACGCCGACACTCTCGACACCCATCGCCTTTGCACCCTCAATGTCAAATTTCCGGTCTCCGATCATATAGACAGCCGACTTATCTACCGGCTGATCTCCGAACAGCTGTCTGAGCGCCTCCTCAACGACCTCATCCTTGCTCGTTCTCGTACCGTCCAGCTCACTGCCGACAACAACCTTAAAATACTTCGCAATATCAAAATGCTCCAGTATCCTTTTCACAAAAACTGTCGGCTTACTGGATGCCACCGCAAGGAACATCCCCTTTGCATTCAGACTTTTCAGCATCTCGGGAACCCCTGCGTATATCTCATTTTCAAATAAGCCGACATCCTGGAAGCGTTCTCTGTACTTCTCAATCGCCGCTGCCGCCTGCTCGTCCGTAAATCCATAAAATTCCTGAAAGCTGTCCTTCAGCGGCGGCCCGATAAACGGTGTCAGCTTCTCTATATCCGGCTCCTCGATTCCAAAGGATGCCAGCGCATATTGCACACAGGTACAGATGCCTACCTTGGGATCCGTCAGAGTTCCGTCCAGATCAAAGAGTAAATATTTTTTCATGCAGCTCCTCCAAATTTATCAAAAACTTCTGATCTTATCGCTCCCGTCATCCACGGTATTTTCTATTTTGAGAATCTTGACATCATACCCGACCGTGTCATTGACCTGCACATGGGCGATATCCCCCTCCTTCTTTCCGAGGAGTGCCTTTCCCAGCGGGCTCTCATTGCTGATGAGGTTTTCGAGCGAGTTTCCGCGCACCGTCGTCACAATCTTATAGGTTTCTACCGAAGCATCGTCCACAAACTCAACCGTGACCGTATTGTTGATGCCGACCTCATCCTCCGCCGAATCCTCGGAGATCACCTTTGCCGTCTTGATCATCCTCTCCAGATAGCGGATACGGCTCTCATTCTGGTTCTTGTACTTCTTCGCGGCATGGTACTCAAAGTTCTCGCTGAGATCGCCATGCGCCCTCGTCTCCTTCACATCCTCCAGCGCCTTGGGACGCACCACGAGCTTGCGGTACTCGATCTCCTCCTCCATCTTCTTAATGTCACTCTTTGTCAGTTCGTCATACATATCAAAATTCCTTCTTTCTTTCAAAACAGTTGTGCAAGATGCACCTGACCGCCGCCATCTCTCCTCACACCTGAATCCCGTAGACCACCGCCACCGCCAGAATAATCTGGATAATCGCAAAGCGGAACACGGTCTGCGTGTTTGACCAGCCCCACACCTTTCTGACATGATCGTGCAGCGGTGTGCGCGTATTCTTCAATATCCTGATCTTCAAAAAGCGCAGCAGCGCAACCTTGAGCAGCCCTAAGCCTCCGTCCAGAATCAGCACAAGTGCCACCGGCACATAGAGCAGCGGGCAGCCCGTTTTCAGGATGGCGATACTGATGAACAATCCCATTGATCGGGAACCTGCGTCTCCCATCATGAGCTTGCTCGGTGTCGCGTTGTACCAGAGATAGCCTAAAATACACACGGCAAACAGCAGAATCAGGAAGGAAAAGTCCTCTCCCCTCTCAAGGATTCTGTCTATCAGATAGATTGTCATGATCGATGTGATCGTGAGCGTACCGGACAGGCCGTCCACACCGTCCGCACAGTTTGTGACATTCACAGAGGTCCATACGAGGATCACGATCAATATTGCAAACAGCACCGGCGGAATCGTTATGCTGACATGAAACAGCGCCAGCTCTATCGTGTTGGAATTATATTTCAGAAAGGTCATTGCGACTAACGCCGCCACGCAGAGATCCAGAAAGCCCTTCTTATACTCTCCCCACGGCATCTTTGAGGCATCGTCCAGAAAGCCCGTCATCATGCAGATCACCGTCAGGATCAGGTAAATGACGATCTCCGCGTCCAGCGGGGCAAAGAGCAATGATGCCGCCACAAAGCACAGCACAAAGATGATACCGGCGCCCCTCGGCTTTCCTGCGGAGAGCTTTCCGTCATGGGCGAACTCACGCCCCGCATCCTTCGGCAGAAAGCCCTGCAGCTTATGCGTCGCAAATACGGTTGCTGCGAAAGCAAAAATAATACCGGCAAGCGCCAGCAGAGAATCATAAGTATCAGAAATCCAGAAATGTAACATGGTCATTTTCTCCCATCCAAAAAGCCTTGGCAGCGGAAAAAACCTGTCCCCGCCGCTAAGGCTTATCATATCACATATTGCAGCCGCTTCGCAACTACCTTTGCCCGCGTGCGAACTGTATTGCCTCTAGGTCAAAATTGCTGCCCGGCAGGAAAATCAGCTCGATTTTACCCTTGCCGCAGAGCTTTTCGATCGAGAAGGTCTGCTCCTTCTCTCCGCCCTTAAATTCCACAATGCGGTTCACGGTCTCCCCTGTCTCATCCGTGAAGTGAATGTGGATGGTATTTGCCGCCAGCGGCGTGCTGCCCCAGAGGGTAACGCTCTGTGCGCCTGCCTCCCCGAAGTCCATATTCTCATACACGATCGTCACATTGTTGCCGATGCCGCGCACTGCCATCCCATCTCTCGTAAAGGAGTCACCGTAGATCGCGCTTGCCTCCCCGGCAAGAAGCTTTCCATACGCTTTTTTCAGCTTTTTAAAATAGAAGCCCTTGAGGTGCACCTTGTTTGTCAGCAGGAAGCTGATCGTAGCGACGCCCTTGATGCGCTCCGGCAGCTTATAGGTTTCCTCCTGATAGACGTTCCAGATAGAGGGCTTCTGGTAAACTACCTTGTCTAACAGTCTGCTGTCCTCCTCGCCCGGCTTGCCGAGCCAGATCTCGATCGGATATTCGTCTCCTGAGAAGGAGAATACCGGCAGCGTAATCTCGTCTGAACCGTACTCCCCGAAATCGACACCGGAATAGACAACGCCGCTCACGCCGTCTCTGGATGTTGCGATTCCCTTCTCGTTTCCGCTGGTGATCTCTCCGATCGTGTCGGAATACAGTCCCGCCGAAATAAAGCCATACGGGTCAAGATAAGCATATCCCAGCCCCTCCGCACGACATTCCAGATGTGAGATCAGTACGACCCTGTTGCCGCTCTTCACCATGCAGCGCACATAGAACTCGCCGTCGCCAACCGCCTTAAATCTTGCATGTTCTCCGCCCCGCTCGTCCCGATAGCTCCCGATCTGCACAAAATTCACATCAATGCCGGACGCATTCACTGCCTTCCAGACAAGCTCTCTGTCCGTAGTATTCGCGGGATAGAGCGCGGCACTCACCGTAAGCTCCTGCCCGTCGGGCGACAATGTCCTGCTGCCCTCCGCATGAAGCTCCAGCTTTCTCACAGGAACTCTTTCCGGGAAATCAGCTGCCTTCGCCGCACAATCCTCAAGGTAAGGCTTTCTCACCACTGTCTTTGGAGCCTCCACCGCTGTCAGCTGCAGCTTCGCCGTCTCAAGCCCTCTGCCGCTCACCGTCAGGCAGATCTCCCCTGTCTCACCCGTGCTGCCAACCACCACCAGCAGCTTGCCGGAGAAGAGCTTCCTGACCGTCGTCTTGTAATCGTCATAATCCGTGCTGTCACCGTTGTCCATTCCCAGAATCCTTCCCGGGCCGGTGATCTCTGCCTTCACATAATCCGCCGCATTTTCCACGGGATTCCCGTTTTCATCGAGCGTCGATACCGTGACGAAGCACAGATCCTCGCAGTCGGCGAGAAGACTTGTCCTGTCCGCTGAGAGCATGATTCTCTTACTGTCCCCGAAGGAGGTATGACTGTCCCTTCCAACCTCCTTCCCGTTTTCATCATAGGCAACTGCCGTGATAGTTCCGGGCTCATAGGGCACCTGCCATGTCGGAACAAGCTCCAGTCCATGTACATGGTCGATCTCCCTTTTCCCTTGGGATACTCCGTTTACAAACAGCTCCACAGCAGGCGCATTTGTGCAGGCGCGCACATCAATGATCTGCCCCGGGTTGAAATCCCAGTAAGGGAAAAGATGCACCATCGGCGCTTCCCTTCCATCCGTCCATTCTGCCTGAAAAACATAGTAAGGATCCTTCGGGAAGCCTGCGGTATCAATCTGCCCGAAATAGGAGTTCTTCGTGTGGTAGGGTGTCGGCTCGCCGATGTAGTCAAAGCCCGTCCAGAGGAACTGTCCCCAGATATAAACCGGATCCCTGTCATCCGTGATACACTTCTCCCAGCTTCTCGCTCCCCAGCTCGTTGTGGAATTTCCCAGTGCGGAGCACTGCTCGTCCTCATCCGAGAGCACAGCCTCCCGGAGCGGGAAGTGATAGATGCCTCGGCTCTGTACAACCGATGCTGTCTCACTGCCGTACATCATCCAGTCGGGGTGCTCCCTGTGATGCTCGTCATAATACTTCTCGGCATAATTATACCCCGCAACCTTCACAATATCCGCACATTTTCTGGCATTTTCCCACGGCATGTAATTGGAGCCGATCGTGATGAGCGCATTCTCCTTCGGATCATGCTCCCGCACCGCCTTCATCAGCCTCCGCGTGATGTCCTGGCCGTGTTCGTCCGCATGGGTATCATAGATCTCGTTGCCGATCGACCACAGCAGCAGACTCGGGTGGTTTCTGTCCCGGCGCACCCAGCTGCGCACATCCGCCTCGTACCAATCTTTGAAGAATCTTCCGTAATCATACTCCGTCTTGGAGCGCTCCCACATATCAAACGCCTCGCTCAAAATCAGCATACCCATGCAGTCAGCAAGCTCCATCAGCGCAGGGTCAGGCATATTATGGCTCGTGCGGATGGCATTGACTCCCATCGCCTTCAGCATCCTGATCTTCCTCTCCATCGCCGGTGCATGGAATGCCGCTCCGAGGCAGCCGAGATCATGGTGCTCGCAGACACCGTGAATCTTGACGCGTCTGCCGTTTAAGAAAAGTCCTCTGTCGGTCGTCAGTTCTATCGTCCGGAAACCGATCGTGATGTCATCACTGTCCATGACAGCCTCCCTGCCCTCGCGGCAGAGAGCAATCGAAAGGCGGTAACACTGAGGGTTCTTTACATCCCAGAGCTTCGGCGTCCGTATCGTCGCCTTCATGACCGCCTTGCCGAATGCCTGTCCGTTCTCCGTCTCCCCCAGCTTCTCCACAGGAAACCATCCTAAATCTTCCGCCAGTTCGTCCTCAAAATACAGACGGTAACAACAGCCCGCGCCGATGTCCAGCCTTCCGGCAACCTCTGTCTCCGCCTCCAGCTCAAAGCCCTCTCCGACCGCCTTCGTCGTCACATAAGTACCGTCTAACGGCAGATATACCGCCGGGCAGACCTTGAGCCATACCTTGCGGTAAATGCCCGCCCCGGAATACCATCTGCTGTTCGGTGACTGAAAGCGCACCTGTACCATCACAACATTTTTACCCTGTGTCAGCGCCGCCGTCACATCCATGTCAAAGGTGGAATACCCATATTTCCAGTCCCCGATCTTAGTCCCATTGACATACACCGTAGAATTCATGTAGACACCGTCAAACCGGAGAATGACGCGCTCGCCTCTGTCGATGCGGGCAAAAACCTTCTCCGTTCCGGCAGCGGAGACATTCTCCTGCTCTCCGCCGCCCCTGCCAAGCTCTCCCGCAAAGTTCTCCACCTCTCCGGTGACTAACTCGAACTCCTTGCGATACCAGCCGCAGCCATCCTGATAGAGATTTTTCGCATCATAAATCAGCCAGTCATGCGGAAGCTCCACCGCCTCAAACCGCGTCTTCTGATTCTCGATCTCTCCCATGGTAACGGTCAGATCGGTTCTTAAAAAAAACCAGTTGTTATAAAACGGAAGCCTGTTTATATTCATTCAGCCGTTCCCCCTATTTTATAGTTACAAAAATTATAGCATTTCGGCGGCGCGGTTACTACCTATTTTTTGCTCTCCGGTATGCATACGTTGTTCGGTTATTCGGTTCCCTTTTTCGCTGCAAACCTTTTTGACGGATGGTAGCAGAGCAAAGCGATTAATATGAGCAGCGCTGTCGTACACAGGCTGATCGGATATGCGGTCATGATCGTCTGAAAACTCCTGTTTAACGGGAAAACAAGCTGAATCCACGCGATGCGGACACCGCAAACCCCGAGCATCGTCAGAAGCGCCGGAGCCAGCGAGATGCCGAAGCCCCGCAGATAACCGGACATTACCTCATAGAACAGGCTGAATGAATGGGATGTCATTACCATCATGAGCCGGATGTAGCCGGTGGCAATGACTTCAGGGTCGTTGTTAAAGATTGCCAGCAGTGATTTTCCGAAGAACAGGATTGCTGTGATCGCCACCGCCAGCGCAGCAATGCCCTCAATCAGGCAGAGTGCCAATGTTTTCTTACAGCGGCGAAGCTCACCGGCTCCGAAATTCTGTCCCACAAAGGTAGTACAAGCCTGCGAAAATGAATTGAGGATGTCATATGTAAAAACTTCAATATTGAACGCCGCGCTGGATGCCGCCATGACTACCGTGCCGAGGCTGTTGATGGCGGACTGGATCACGATATTCGATACCGCAAACACGGCGCTCTGCACACCCGCCGGCAGACCGATGCGCAGAATCCGTATTAAAATCATCCTGTCGACCCGCAACAACTTCGGCTCAAGGTGAATGACCTGTTTCGAGCTGCGGAGCCTGCAATAGAGCAGAATTGAGCTGACTGCATTGGAGATTACGGTTGCAATGGCAACGCCGTTCACGGTCATGTGCAGAACAGCGACAAAGAATAAATTCAAAAGTACGTTCAGAATGCCGGAGGTCGCAAGCGCAAGCAGTGGAATCTTGGTCTCCCCGACGCTGCGGAAAATAGCGGCTTCAAAGTTGTAGAGAAGGATAACCGGCATTCCCAGCAGATAGATCCGCAGATACAGCAGCGCCAGCGGGAACACCTCGTCCGGCACATTCAAAAGCCCCAGCAACGGCGCTGCCGCCAGTTCACCGAGTGTCGCTACCAGTGCGCCGCCGAGAACGGAGATGACGACAGAGGTATGCACCGCCTTCTGCACATCGTCCTTCTCCCCCTGTCCGATGGCATGGGCGATCACCACATTCGTTCCCAGTGCAATTCCTATAAACAGATTTACGATCAGACCGATGATGGGACTGTTCGCTCCCACTGCCGCCACGGCTGCCGTGCGCTCTGCACCGGTGAAATTGCCGACTACGGCAATATCCGAGGCATTAAAAAGCTGTTCCAGTATTGCCGTCGCCGCAACCGGCAATGCAAACTGCGGCAGCTTGTTCCAGATGGAACCGTGCAGCATATCAAGCTGTTTTCTCTTAGCTATTGTTTCCATATTGTTAAACCACTCCGTTCTTTCTCCATTTCTGCGCACACATTATAGACCTGTACCGTCGTGATAGCAAATACTTATAAAGAATGCGTAACTATAGTTGAAAGGAATGATAAGGCATGTTATAGTAGTTGGAAATAAAGTTTACAGATTACGGAAAGGCATGGGAATTAAGATGGATATTCGGGTGCTACGCTATTTTTTGACAGTAGCAAGAGAAGAAAATATCACTAGGGCAGCAGAAAGCCTGCACATCACACAGCCCTCGCTCTCCAAGCAGCTCATGGAGCTGGAGACTGAGCTGGGCAAACAGCTTCTGATCCGCGGAAAGCGAAAGATCACTCTGACAGAGTATGGGATTTTACTCAGGAAACGCGCGGAGGAAATTGTTTCCCTGTTTGAAAAGACAAAGCAGGAACTCCATTCCGACCGCCTGCTTCTGAACGGCAGAATTTCCATAGGTGGAACACCGCTCAAAAAGCTCCCCCGCCCTTGAAAATACACCATGCGCTCGTCTGGAAGCGCTACGCCGTACTCTCCGATGCTGCACAGGCGTTCCTCGGCAAGCTGTCCCACTCCTTCACTTCTCCGCGATCCACTTCTGCACGGTTACTTCATCGACTCCCGCTGCCTCCGCGATCTGCTGCTGGGGAAGATTCTGCTTCGCCAGATTCCTTACCATAGTACGAAGCGCGGCGGCACGCCCAGTCTCTATTCCCTCACGGACTCCGGCGTTGTATCCATCCTGTCTGCCCTCTTCCCTGACGTCATCATCATGCAATAGCTCTTTCATGTACTCCGCCCTCCATTCTTCATTCCTCCAGGCTCTGCCTACGGCTTCCTCAATCTTGCGTGTCAGCGCACTCTCGGCTCTCCCCGTCCTGATATAATCATACAGCTCTTTCAGATGCTCCGGTACCTCCTCGGCGCTGCTGACACAGTTATAAAAAATCTTCTCCGTGCCATCCCGCAGACACAACTCCTTATTTTCCTCGCACCGGTTCTGAAAGGAATACTTCACATATCCCAGCCCGAAGGGATCAAAGGTACAGAGAAACAGTACCTTTCCATTGGGCAATTCCCGATAAGACCTTCCCCTGTCCAGATGATCCATATCCATCGTAGACTGATAAAAGCGGCTTCTCCTCGGCAGCTCCAGCTTTTCCACTGCCTGATGATTCAGGTTCTGCATCTCCGCATCATAGATGTGGTACTGGTCCTTCGTATACACATCCAGCCGCACCGGCTTGCCATCCGTTGTATACCGGAATTGCCGCTCCGTCTGGACATCTTCCAGTTCCCCTATCGGATGATCCAACAGGCACTCCAAGACTTCCCGGCAAAGCTGCTTATCCTCCATCACCTTGCCAAACATAAAATCATCCGCAATCGTCAGTTCCTCATACCTTTTTGCCATTCGTACTCTCCTCACATTCTTTTCGCAGGAGAATATACTGGCACTTACACAGAATCAGACTTCCGGTTTCCACCATGTCTTCCCCCACTCTATTATTGTCATTGGATAACTAAGCAGGGATTCCTCTGGATTCATAGACATCGGCTTACGCCGGCATAGAAATTTGAAAATAGAAAATCTGCTTATAAGTATAGAATAGCAGAGGATTATTTATTTGTCAACACAGAAAGCTACAAATTTCAGCAGAAAAGCGTCAGCGTGCCACCTGTGACGGTGCAGCCGTCACCTCATCCGGCAGCGCGTCAATGAGCTCCTGCGTCCTCTGCAAACGCCACAGTGGGCGTCATGGAGAAGCTGAGAGCGAGTGCCATCAATAAACTTAATATCCGTTTCTTCATAAGATCCTCCTTTGGTAATGTGATCTCCATTCACACTATGTATCTCATAAATCTTTTTCGTCGCATTATATACGCAGCGTACCTTTGGGGATAAGTCATGCTTTCCGGATAAAAAGTATAAAATTTGTATCAGAGGAACAAAAAAACCGCCCATTCTCAACTCAGTGAAAATGGACGGCTCTCATCATTCTATTAAGAATATTATTCTTCTTCCGTTGCATTCTTAAGCATCAGGTTGGTAAGGATTCCAAGGATCAGCGCACAGGCGATAGATGTGATCGTCACCGCTCCGAAGTTCAGGGTCAGACCACCGATACCGGCGATCAGGATTACCGATACAACGAACAGATTCTTGTTCTTGTTCAGATCAATCTCCTGAATCATTTTCAGACCGGATACCGCGATGAATCCATACAGTGCGATGCAGACACCACCCATTACACAGGAGGGAATGGAGTTGACGAACGCGATGAACGGCGAAATGAAGGAAATGAGGATCGCTCCCACCGCTGCTGCCATAATCGTTGCAACGGAAGCGTTCTTCGTGATTGCAACACAGCCAATGGACTCTCCGTAGGTCGTGTTCGGGCAGCCGCCAAAGAATGCACCGACCATGGAGCCGACACCGTCTCCCAGAAGGGTTCTGTGAAGTCCCGGCTTTACCAGCAGATCTCTTTCAATAATGGAGGAAATGTTCTTATGGTCTGCAATATGCTCAGCAAATACAACAAAGGCAACCGGAACATATGCCGCCGCAATCGTGAGGATGTAGGAGGCGTTGATCTCAGAAACACCCTTTGCCGCAGTAAGGAAGGTAAACTCTGGCATCTTGATAAAGGTTTCCAGCGTCACGCCGTTTGCCACAAGATTTGTAAAGTGCTCAAAGTTCAGAAGCTTTAATCCGTCAATGCCTGCCGCTGTACCGATGATCGTGCAGATCAGACAGAACGCATAACCTGCAAGAATACCGATGATAAAGGGAATCAGCTTTGCCGTCTTCCTGCCGAAGCTGGAGCAGAGCATGGTAACTGCCAGTGTGATCAGTCCGCCGATAAGCGCCGCAAGAGGATAAGCGATTGATACGCCGTCCACCTTGACACCGCCTGTTGTCAGATCGCCGACTGCATTTCCCGCAAGGGAAAGTCCGATGATTGCAACGGTGGGGCCGATTACGACTGCGGGCATCAGCTTGTTGATCCATTCTACACCAACCACCTTAACGATGGCTGCAATAATCACATAGACCAGACCTGCGAAGATGGCACCGAGGATCAGTCCCGCATAGCCGAGCTGCATGGAGACGCCTCCGGCAAATGCCGCACACATGGAGCCGATGAAAGCAAAGGATGATCCGAGGAACACAGGGCTCTTCTTCGCCGTGAAAGCAACATAGACCAAGGTTCCGACACCTGCACCGAACAGCGCTGCCGCAGAGCTCATTCCGTTTCCGACGATAATGGGAACTACCAGAGTTGCCGCCATGATCGCCAGAAGCTGCTGGATGGCAAACACGGTCAAAGCGCCGAATTTCGGTTTGTCTTCCACTTGATAAATCATTTTCATTGTCATTTCCTCCGTTTTTTGTCATTTTTTCTCTAAAGATACTAACATAGGGAATGTGATTTGTAAACAAGAGGAAAACAAAAAATAAAAATCTTATAAACTGAGTGCTTCCCTGTAGACCCGGAGAACGTTTTCACTGAAAATCCGGTCGAGCTGCGACTCGGCAAAGCCGGATGCCTTCAGCGCCTCCCACAGCTTCTCCATGCTCTGCGCCCCGGGTAGCTCCGCGTGGGTGTCAATCCCGTCGAAATCGCTTCCCAATCCGAGAATTTCGATACCGCCGACATCCGCAATGTGCTTCGCATGGCGCACAATCGCCGCAAGTGTTCCGGGATTCTCCCTTCCCGCCGGTACCTCCTCCAAAAAATCCGCATAATAGTTCAGCCCCATCACTCCTCCCCGCTCCGCAAGCCTGCGGATCATGTCATCCGTCATGTTCCTGACATGAGGACAGACGGCTCTCGCATTGGAATGGCTGGCGACAAAGGGCTTTTTCGTCACCTCCAGTACATCATAAAATCCGGCATCCGAGAGATGCGAGACATCCGGTATCATCCCCAGCCGCTCCATCTCCTGCACAAATTCCCTGCCGCGCTCCGTAAGCCCGTCTTTCAGGTTCGGCGTATGCTTCCTTGCCTCGCCCTCGAGCTCCCTGCTCAGATTTGGAGAACCCAGCTCATTCGGAAAATTCCATGTCAGCGTCACCATGCGCACGCCCATCTCGTAAAGTGCCTCCAGCTTCGCAGGCTCTCCCTTGCACACAGCCCCTTCCTCCACCGTCAGCATTGCGGAGAGCTTCCCCGCCCTCTCATTCGCCGCAATATCCGCATAGCGGTAAACCGGAGCTATGATGTCAGCATTCTTCTCCATCTCCTCCCGGTAGCAGTCATACAGCGCACACACCTCCTCCCACGGATCCCTGCCCTCTCCCAAGTCATCAAAGAGCGCAAAATTCTGTAATAAATAGTTCCCCTGACGCATCCGCATAAGATCCAGATGCCCCGTATTTTCCCGCAGTGTCTCCGCCTTTCCCTCCCTGCGCAGCGCAAGCAGCCTGCTGACCGTATCGCAATGCATATCCACAACTCTCATTTTTCGTCCATCCTTTTTGTATCCATTATATTTAGCTAACTGCGAACCCCATCATTTCACATAACAGTTGTACAGGATGCACCTGACCACAAGCAGTGCACTCTGGAGCCGCCGGCACTTAGATGCCGTACTCTGGCATCTTATGTGCCGTTGCGAGCGGAAGGTAGCGCAAGCGTGCCTGCGGTGGTCTGTGCATTCTGTGCAACGTCACTTGCGGCAACATCACTTTCGCAATCATCTATCCATTATACTCTATTTCCGCTCCTCAAGATACAGACCTACGCGATTTGTCAGATTTTGTATGACAATGTCCTCCGTGACCGTACCATCTAAGTAACTCTGCACCTCCTCCAGGATCAGTCTGCTCAGCTCCCGCGGGAAGCCCGTCCTCGGCTCCGCCTTCTCCAACAGCCCATACAGCAGCTCCGCATCCTTCCCGTGGTCGACCGCCCCCTCGAGGGAAATCGGTTCAAACCCTGTCGCATATGGCATATCCCATTCGCCCACACCGGCGAGCTGCTCCGCCAGCACATCCTTTCTGACACTGAGCTTATAATTCAAGTCATCGGTCGCCTTCGACAGTATCTCCTCCGACAAAAGAATTTCCAGAAATGCATAGGCGAGCTCCTTCTCCTCCTTTGTCGCATTCTTACGCATCACCATCGGATCTCCGCCTCTGATGACAGGTCTTGCACCGTTTTTCGACGGAAAGCCGATATAATTCACGCGGTCTCCGTAAGCAAAACGGTACAGTGCAAGCTGCTCCGGCTGCGTAATCGTAATCACATTGCAGAATACCTGTCCATCCTCCAGTCCCTCCACCGCGTTCACAAAGTCCTTCCTTTCACAATAATCCCTTGCAAGGTGCAGGATTGTCCGGAACTCCTCACTGTCAAAGTTTGTTGCCGCTGTCTCCGCATCCAGAAAATAATTGTCTTCCATGCTCTGTATGAAAAATTCCACTATAAAATACCAGCCGTCCTGCGTTGCACAGCTGTTCATGACCGCCTTCAGGTTCTTTCTTTCTGACACCAGCTGCAAAAACCGGTCATAATCCCAATCTGTCAGCTCCTTGTCCGCCGTCACCACGGTCTCAAGATAAAAATCCATGACAACGCCGTAAAGCGTGCCGTTGATCCTCCCCTGATCCATCGCCTTATCCACAAGGTTATCCATGACCCCCAGCTGCTGCAGTACCTCCTCTACCGGCTCCCACAGCGCCTCCTTATCCGAGAAGCCCGTCACCAGCGCGTCGATCAGCACAGGACCCTTCCCCGCATTCAGCTCTGTCAGCAGCGCATCCGTAGTATTGTCATTATAACTCTTCATATTTATATGGCATGCCGGATACCGCCTGTTAAACTCCACAACCGCCAGCCGGTAGATGTCCGATTTATAGGAGGGAACGACAATCGTGATCTCCTTTAATTCAACCTCCTCCGTTGTCGGTTCAATGCACAGATAGCCCAGCCCCTTTTCACAGCGGTAGACCAGACTGATCCTGTTCTCCCCCGCCTGCATCATCATAACCGAGGACAACGTCACCCCGTGATTCATCCACAGATACAAAAGCTCCGGCTCACCCCCTGACAGACTTCTCCGGTAGATTCCCATCGCATTCGCATAGACCAGCGTATTTTCATCCATCAGTGTGTAATAATAATTGAACTTTGCAAGCTCCCTCTCACAGTCAAGAACGGTTGTCAGCCTGTTCGCCCCGACATCCATGCACTGCAGGAGAAGTCTCCCCTGGTTTGTCTGCTTCGTCGCCAGCGCAACCCGCCCGTCATACAGTGGAACCAGATTGGATACCGTGTCAGCTGTCACATATTCCGCCAGCAGCTCTCCCTCCGCGGAGATTACACAGTAGCGATATTCCTCTTCCGTTACATACCATCCCTCATCCGCCAGTTTTGCTTTCTCGATAATGGCATGCAGTCTCCCATCCGTATCCGCCACAAGCTGCGCAATATATTCAAACTCCTTCTCACCTCTGCCCACAAAATCCAGCTGAATCTCCTGAAGGAGATTCATTCCGCCATCCACCTCAAAGATGGAGTACACCTCCCCGCTTCTGCCATAGAGAAAATAGCTGTCCTTCCCAAGCGCTGTCCCCATACCGGCGTAGAATCGATCCTCTGTCAGATCAATCATATTCTCATCGCCCCCTGTCGTCACCATGGCGAATTCCTTCCGTTCCTCCTCCGGATTCATCGGAACATACTTCACATAACAGGCTGCGCTGTTCTCTCCCAGCGCCACATACGGGAATTCACCCGCCAGCTCTGCCTTCGGGCGCTCCGACGGCAGAATCGCATGCTGCACTGCCGAATACGCGTCCAGCGAGTTGTCCCTCTGCGCGAGCTCCTGCAGCGTGCGGATGTCCGTAACCGACACCGTCTCCGCACCCTCCTCCGATTCCTGTCTGTCCGTCCCCTGCTCCTGCAGCTGCTGCCCTCCGCTCCCCTGCATACCGCATCCGCCAAGCAGTAACACCAGCGCCACTCCGCCTATCACTTCCTTCACAAACCTTTTCATTCTTATCCCCTTTCCTATTCCAAATTCATAAACGTTTGCGCCCCACCAATTCCATCCAACAGCTGCACAGAATCCTGATCGCTCGCTCCTCACACCGCAAACATACCAGACCACACCCGGTAGACACAAGAGACGCGTAGGAAAAGGCAATTCTACTTTTGCTCCACTTGATTTTACTTTTGCTCTAATCTATAATAAACGTAAAAATCTACCAATTTTACCGGAGGAAGAGATGGATAAATTTGCATTCGGAAAATTACTTACAAAGCTGCGCCAGCGGGACAATATGACACAGTCAGACCTTGCGGATGCCCTCAACGTCTCCGTCTCTGCCGTCAGCAAATGGGAAACCGGAAAAAACTTCCCCGACATCCCGATCTTCGCTGAGCTCAAAAAGCTCTTCGGTCTCTCCTATGACGACCTCTACCACCCCGAGCAGACCATGACCGCATTGGAAGCCGGAACGCTTACCTCCGTCGAGGAGCGGACAGTCTCCTCCGATGCCGCTGCCACGGCTGCCCGGAAAAACCATCTCGCCGTGAGGCTCTTAAGCCTGCTGCTCGCTCTTGTCCTCGGACTGAATGCCTTCTTCCTCATACGGGAGGTTTTCTTTTCCCCTGCGGATGCCGCCGAGCCCTCCGCGTACTGGGTCTATGCCTCCGAATCCACCTATGACAGCAAAGCCTTTCAGGAGGTTCACGAAATTTATCTTGTGGCAGAACATCCTGAAAAAATCACCGACGCAATCTGGCAGGACGAGTTCTACCGATATGCCGAAGACTGGTGGAAAGAAAATTCAGACACTGAAATTCATTACCTTTGGATATATGCCTACGATAATGTAGATGATGCGAAAAAGAAAACAGAGCCCGTTCACAGCGGCTACACCTATTTCAAGGTGGGGCTGGAATAAGGCTCTGCAAATGTAGAAAATCAACAATCAGCTATTCTCGTCCAGATATAGCTGGACTCTGTTATCTATGATTTTTGCCGTGTCCTCGGCTGATCTGGCATCATTGTAGTAAACATCCGTCTCCTCATATAAAATATTGATAATATCCGCATATTGCTTGCCTAGCGGTCTGCTGTTCTCCAGCAGATTCCAGAATACTTCTATCTGTTCCTCCGTCAGGCGATCATATATTGATGCGTTTTTGTCTTCCGAATTCTTTTTCATCTCCTGCAGACGCCCCTCCAGCGCCTTTTTGTTCGCCGGAAAAGCACTGGTGTATTTCCGCATGGAGTCTTGCACCTCCCATGAGGTGAGGTAGTTTAAAAATTGTATTGCGCCTTCCTGACACTTCGAGGATGCATTCATCACAAAGCCCCTTCCGCCAATCATGGTTCCTCTTCCGTTTTCCACCGGAAATCCTATAAAGGTACACTGATCGCCAAACTCATTCACGTCCCCGGCATACAAATCTATACCATTGAATCCGTATATCCGCTTGCTGAGAATCCGCCTTTCCTTCATATCCGCCAGCTCATGATCCGAAGTCCAATCCCGCTGACTGTCTGCATATTGCTTTGAAAGCTTAAGCAGTTCTATGAATTCCTCTTCTCCGAGGTGAGAAATCCCTTGCTCCCAGTCCACAAATCTGTTCGATTCCTCGTCCATGGCAACGCAGGAATAAATAATATCCCATGCTCTCGCACCCATGAAAAAAATCTCCGCCTCTTTCTCCTCGGCAATCTGCCAAAGCTCAGGCAGCGTCCATGTCTGTCTATCACCCACCACTTCGTTTAATGCCATCATTGTATACAAATCAAACGCATATGGCACCATGTAATATTCTTCCCCGACCTTGCCGGACTCCAACACGCCATCGACAAATTCTTCCTGCCTTCCGTTCAAAAACTCCGTAAGCGGCATCAAATACCCGTTCTTCGCAAAGCTGTTCAGCCTGATCATCTCTTCCTCGATCAGATCCGGTCCACCGCCGGTAGTAACCTCCAATTGAATCCGATTGGCAAAATCATTGTATGTAGCACCTTCCTCGGAATCCCACGGAATCATAGTCACATAATATTCCTTGTTCGTCTTATTAAAATCCAGAATTACCCTGTCCGTGAAAGGGGTCGCGCTTCCGGCAATCACAATCTCCTGCCTTTTATCTGTCTCCACTTCCCCCTCTTTCGCAATCAACAGCTTTCTCTTGCCCCCATCTGCTGCCAACAGGTAAAAAGTATTGTCCGCCGCACACTGCAAATCGTTAATTTCATCTGCCCATATATTCTGCTCTAAAAATACAGCCATTGCCTCCAGAGTGTTCTTAAATCTGTATAGTCCTTCCCGATTGGCAAAATAGATTCCGTCATTATCGTCAATGGCAAACTTCCCATACCGCAACTTTCCGGAACTCATTTCCTTGCCCGCAATTATCTCCGACCAATCCTGCATCCGATAGCCTCTCGGCATGTTTACGCCTAAGGGATCGGCAATCCACATTCCGTTTTTACCGGATGCAGACTGTACCAGTTCTTCAATCCCTGTCTGTGACTGATACTGCGGCATAGCTTCAAACGCTTCATTGTAAACGTATAATGTAGTCCCGGAATAAAAATACGAATTTCCTTTGTCATCCTGCGCCCAATTCAGATTCGATGCCTCCCATATCATCGGAATCTCCCGATAGCTTACTACACAGCCATCCTTCCACTTTGCGTACAGGAATTTAGTCTCCGAGCCCAACAGCAACAGTATGTCTCCCTGTGCTGAAGCAATCTGGTTCACGACCGCATAAGGCTGTCCTTCTATCTCAATCCCATGTTCTATCTCATAGGTCTTCCACTTCTCATACGGAGCCGACAGGGTCTGAATATACCTTGTCCCCTTAACATAATTCTGATCCTGAATAACGCTGATGCGGATAATTGTGCCTTCCACTGTCGTATATTGCGTCTCCCTGATCCACTCCTCTTCCTCCGGGATATCTTCATTCGGGTCAGGCAGCTCAATCTCCGTAATGACATACCCGGACACTGTCTCCGTCTGTTGTGCCGGTTTGCCGCATCCGCCAAGCTGGGCACAGAGCAGAATACCCAAAATTGCCATCCCTAGTCTTTTCATACACTTCCCCCTTGTTATGAGCAAAATAGAATGCACCTATATAAGATGCATTCTACCTCTCAATACTGCTTCATATATCGTCTTAATTATCGTCTTAATCTCTAATGTCCAACTGTATGTACTTCTCGAGTCACATACTTGGTATCTACAGGGCGTGAACAGTTCCTGCATGGCAAAACATATTTATCCGTATAGATAACCGTCTCGCAAGTTCCCCATTCAAGCACTTCTCCTGCTGCTGTAATCACCTTGGGATAAGGGTGGAAAGTACCATGCGTTGAATTAACTGTCCCGACATACTGCCAATTTTGTGGTGTATTATCTTTCGCTACACATGTCACACAAGCCGCATCCGCCGTTAAGGAGTACGCAAACAGCATTGTAACGACACTCATCATTGCAATTATCTTCTTACATCCTTTTTTCATATTGTAACCTCTCTTATACTTTTTCATGATTCACGTTCAGATGCCGACTATCCGTATGCTCATTCATGTAATAATTATTATATACTATTTTCAATAAATGTCAATAGTTTATTGTCCTTTTTTTATCAGCTAATAAAAAATCGCTAAAATTGCCTCCCTTCAAACTCGGCACAGCTAATGTCAATGATTTCCATCCTCGCTCAGCACTGCGTGCTCTTTGAGGAAGTTCTTCCATATCTCTATATATTTCGCTTTCAGATGCACACCGTCGAAGGTATAGTCCGGCAACATGCCGCCCGTCTCATCACAGATCAGCGGGTTGACGTCAAGATAAAAAATCTTCCGGTTGTCCGCGAGCTTTTCCAGTTCAAGGTTTCTTGCATCAATTCCCTCGTTGTTAATGTAATCGCCCTGATTCGAGCGTTCGGTCGTCACCTTCATGATGCCCTGAATATAGATAATCGCGTCCGGCTGCAGCTCCTGAAGATGCTGTAAGACCTCTTTGTACTTCTCCGTGAAGGTCTCCACCGTTCCTGTTCCCATCTCATTAATGCCGATCATGAGGTAAATCTTGGCAAAGGAATTCTGCTGCAGCGCCTCCTCCACCGTAATTTTTTTCTTCTGCCCCGGCAGCGAGACAATCTCCGCCGAAAACAGCTTATATACGGTCAGACCCGTGGATGCATAGAAGGCCGAAATATCTTCCAGCCCACCGTATTCATACATTCCCACAGTTCTGGAATCTCCGATGAACACGGCGTCGGAAAAATAGTCGTCCTCCACCGTGACATACACCGGCGCACCGTTATCCTCCGGTGGGACATCCCCCTGTCCTTCCTGCCCCGTCTCCGAATTGTCCGACGTACCGTCTGGCTGCCCTTCACCGGCGCTGCTCCCGTCCTCTTTCCCTGTCATGGCTTCCCCGCCCTGCGTCTGCTCTCCTTCCTGCGTTCCACTCTCCGCATCTCCGTCTGCCGCAATATCCGCTCCATCCTCCGGTGTCTGATCCGCCTTCTGCTGCACATCGGCATCACCATAGCTGCTTCTCAGCTGCCCGAGCGGGCCCGCATAGACCTGCCATTTATCGATCAGTGTCAGATAGCAAAATCCGGTCACTATGAGCAAAATCAAATAGGACCACTTTTTCACCCATTTCACATAAACTCCCATCTGTCCGGACTGCCGGACACAAAAACACTCTAAAATCTGAAATACATAAACGGATTATTTCCCTCGACCTGCAATCTCCACACACATACCCAGAAGATCACAACAAGGATCACCGCCGCCACAAGACTGTCCTTCCATCTCCGGAACAGCTTTTTCAGCGCCGGTGTGCACGCAAATGCCCCGGCGGCAAGCAGATAGCCGTAATTTGACAAAGCCTTCAGCCAGTCACCCGCGCTGATACGGATTCCTTCGTTCAGCGAGAACATTCTGCCAAGATAGACCTGAAGCTGGGATACATCCGTCACCGCGAAGCAGACCCATGTGACCGGAATGACGATCCACAGATACAGATGCGGCACGCACCGCAGGATGCCCTTTCGGAACAGCCTGTCGGCCCCCATTGCCGTCAGCCGCTTTTCCACGACGATCAGCAACCAGAGCAGCATTCCCCAGATAAGGAAATTTGCTGTACTCCCGTGCCAGACCGCTGTCAGCGCCCAGACCAGAAGCAGGTTACACACCGTGCGGAACTCGCCGCGCCGGTTGCCGCCCAGCGGAATATAGACATATTTGCAGAACCAGTTTCCCAGCGTAATATGCCATCTTCGGTAAAATTCCCTCACGGTTCCCGACATATATGGCTCCTTAAAGTTCTCCGGAAGCCGGAAGCCCAACATTCTGCCAAGACCTATTGCCATCAGCGAATAGCCGTAAAAATCGAAATAGATCTTCAATGAATATGCGATTGCCGCGATCCATGCCAGCGGCGTGGAAATGCTCTCAAACCCTGTTACCTGTACCTCCTGCCAGAGAAAGCCAAGTCTGTCGGCAAGAAGAACCTTAAACGCCAGTCCGACAGTGAACACCTTAAGCCCTTCCTGTAGGCCGGCGGCATCTACCTTGCGCTTATAGAGAGAGTCCCGCATCTCCCCATAACTGACAAGCGGCCCCGAAATCAGCTGCGGAAACATGATAATGTAGGTTGCAAAGCGCAGGAAGGAGATCTCCCTTCCCACATCTCCCCTGTACACATCAATCAGATAAGCGAGTATCTGAAAGGTGTAGAAGCTGATGCCCAACGGTAGTCCCACTTCACCGATACCGCTCTTAAAAAGCGCCAGCACCCCTACGTTCAGCGCAATTGCCGTCACAAACAGGCATTTCCGCCTGCAGTCATATTTTCTTTTCTTTTGTTTTCTATCTGTTCCCTTCTGTCGCGCTCCCTGTCCGATATGCAGTCCGAAAAAATAATTCACCAGAACAGAAACCATGAGCAGCACAAGGAACTTTGGCTCCCCATAGGCGTAAAAAATCAGGCTTCCGAGAAGAAGCACTGCATTTTTCATCCGATCCGGCACCAGTCGGTATACTACTAAAAAAACAGGCAGAAAGAAGAGTAAAAATTCTATGCTGCTGAATATCAAAAAGTATCACATCTTTCATCTCATCTTTATCTATATCATATCCTGCGACAAGGCATGTGACAACCTAAAAAATCTTAAATTTTAGTTCCAAATTGTTACAAATAAGTAGTATTTATGTAATGAATGCGTTACACTGGATGTATCGGATACCAGACGAAATAGAAACCCAGACGCTTATAAGGAGACTGTATATGAAAGAGCAGCTTTATACCATCCCCCTGAATGATGCCATAGATGCCAATGACGAATGTCCTTTCTGCTTCATCGAGAGAAGCATTGAGCATGATCTTCTGGACTTTGTTCTCGGCAGCAGCGCTTCCTACATGGAGGCTGACATCCGTGAGATGACCGACAAGGCAGGCTTCTGCCGCCCCCATTTCCAAAAAATGTTTGACTACGGCAACACGCTCGGCAACGCATGGATTCTCAAGACGCATTATCAGAGAATGATCCGCGAGATGAATGCAGAGTTCAAGAGCTTCCGCCCTGGCAAAACCTCCCTGAAGGACAAATTCCGCAAGAGCACGGAGAGCGGAAATGCCATCGCCTCATGGGTTCGCCGCAAAGAGGACTCCTGCTACATCTGCAACCAGTTTCAGGAGACCTATGACCGCTATATGGACACCTTCTTCTATCTCTGGAAGCAGGATGACGATTTCCGGGAAAAGGTGCGGAAGAGCAAGGGCTTCTGCCTGACCCATTTCGGCGATCTGTGCAGCGCCTCCGACGCCAAGCTGGGCGACAGGGAGCGGGAGGGCTTCTATCAATGCATGTTCCCGCTCATGGAACAGAATATGGAGCGGCTCGCGGAGGATGTCGCATGGATGGTGGAAAAATTCGACTACCGCAACAAGGACGCAGACTGGAAGAACTCCAGGGATGCCATACAGCGCGGAATGCAGAAACTAAAAGGCGGCTATCCCGCCGATGGCTCCTATCACCCCGGCAAATAACCGCCCGCACTTTTATCTGCGCTCTGCCCTCACTGCGGGGCGCAGACAAGCTCTCTCATCATATCCAGATAAACACAGATCTCCTCATATAGCATTTCCGGCTGGAAGGAGGCATTCTGAAACCGCTCCGTCATCAGTCCCTTGATCGTAAAATCAAGCATCTTCCGCAGCTTCTCCCCATCTACCTTTCCGGGAAGACGACTGTAATCGATCTGCGCATTGATTGCCTGATAGACCTCCTCAAGCGCTCCCCGCTTCTCCTCTATCGCCAGAAGCGCTTCGCTGACATCCTCCGACATCGAACGATTCAAAAACTGCTGCATGTAGGGGTAGCCTCTCATTGCGTGCATGCGGGCACATTCGGTCTGCTTCATGACCGCGAACAGATCGCGCTCCGCCGGATCGACCGTCGACCGCAGCTCCAGCGTCATATATCTCACACTGTAATCATAGATAAACTTATACACTCCGATTTTACTCCCGAAATAATGGAAAAGGAGTCCCTTGCTGATCGCCGCCTCCCTGACAATGTCATCCGTGCTCGCATGGCGGTAGCCCTGGAGCGCAAATATTTTCAGCGCCGCGTTAATCATTCTGTCCTGCTTTTCTTTTTTCAAATCAAAGAACTTACCGTTCATAAATCCTGCTCCTGTTCCACTCAGATGTTTCTATAGTAGCATAATTTCTTTCCGATAGAAACCATAAAATTTTCCTAAAATTGTACATATTCCCTTTTCAATTCCGCAGAATAGTATTAAAATTATCATAACTTAAACGGAATCGAAAGGAGCAACCTATGGCAAAGAAATTTAAAAAAGTTCTTCTTTTCGCTGCGGCAATAGGTACTGTTGCAGCTGCAGCACACCACTATCTGCAAAAAAAGAATGCAGCCGACACCCCCGCTGAGGATGAGGATTACGACGACTTCAGCGAAGAACCCGATGAGAAAGAAGTGACAAAGTCACGCAGCTATGTGCCCCTGACACCGGAGCCGAAGGCCGAGAAGCCGGAGGAAAAGGCCGACAGCTTCACTCCTCTCAAGGATACCGTGGAACAGACTGTAGAAAAGGCAGACGATGCAATCGAAAACGTAGAGGAATTCTTCGATGAAGAGGATGCTTCCGATGAAGAGCCTCCTATGACGGACAATTAACTTCCTGAAAAAGCCCCTCACTCCGGTGAGAGGCTTTTTCTCTCTATTCCAAGCCAGACCTCTCTGAGTCTGGCAACGCCCTCCCTGATCTGCTCATGGCTCAGCGCGCCAAAGCCCAGCAGGACGGCTGCAGCTTCGCTCTGTCCGTAATTCTCCCCGCCGCCTTCCATTCCTTCCGACATACCGTAGACCCGCACGCCTGCGGCTGCCGCTGCCTTCACCAGCTCCGTTTCGCTGAGGTTCTTCCCCTTTGCCGTCAGTACAAGGTGCAGCCCCGCATTCTCTCCGGTGATCCTGAACCGGGTTCTGAACGGCCGCAGTTCCTCCAGAAGGAGCTCATGCTTGGCACGGTAGATCTTTCTCATCCGGTTCAGATGGCGCTCAAAATAGCCCTCCCTGATAAACTCATTCAGAATGCTCTGATCGATTCTTGACACGGTACAGGAATAAAATGCCAGCTCCCTCTGGTATTTTTCCAACAGCGGCTTCGGCAGCACCATGAAGCTGATACGGATTGCCGGTGCAATCGCCTTGGAAAAGCTGCCAAGATAGATGACGCTTCCATGTTCGTCATTCGCCTGCAAGGCAGGTATTGGTTTTCCGTGATACCGGAACTCACTGTCGTAGTCATCTTCGATGATATATCTGTCGGGCTCCCTGTCCGCCCACCTCAAAAGCTCAAGTCTTCTTCCGATCGGCATAATCGTGCCGGACGGAAACTGATGCGAAGGCATGGCATAGACGGCATTGACTCCTTCTCTCTCGAGAGGCTCCGTCTTCATGCCGCTGTCATCCCTCTCCACCGTAATCACCCGGTAGGAAAAGGACTGAAAGATCTGATAGGAGCGGAAATAGGTTGGATTCTCCATCGCAACACAGACGTCACGTCCCAGCAGCTTCTCCAGCAGCAGCAGAAGGTAGTCGTTTCCCGCCCCGACAATAATCTGCTCCGGGTCGCAGTTCACTCCCCTCGAAGAATGAAGGTATCTGCCGATCGTTTCCCTCAGACGGTAATCGCCCTGCGGTTCTCCTCTTGCAAAAAGCTCGCTGTTCGCGTCCGTCAGAATATTCTTCGTAATCTTCTTCCAGATGCCGAAGGGAAAGCCCGTCATATCGATCTCATGAGGGGAAAAGTCATAGAGATATTCCGCAGCCTCCGTCCTCGGCTTCAAAGCCACTTCCGCCGCGCCCCGGCGCTTTCCTACGCCGGTGTCCATCCGCGCAAACTCTTCCATCGTACAGACAAAATATCCCTTATAAGGTCTCGCCTCAATATAGCCCTCATCCTGAAGCTGCGCATAGGCATAATCCACCGTGCTTCTGGCGACCTGCAAATTTTCTGCCAGAGAACGAGTGGAGGGAAGCCTCTCACCCTCCTGAAGCTTCCCATCCGAAATTTCCTTCTTGATATAGTCATAGATCTGCTCATACAGGCAGATGCCGCTGCCGCTTTGCAGACGGATCGTCATTTCATACATAGTCGTTCTCCCGGCATCCCGCCATATGGGCTGTGTCTGTCAGTGTCCGTTCGCCTTGATTTCCGCAACGATCTGATCCTTCAGGTCTCTCGCCTTCTCCTTTGTGCGCGAGTTCGCCATCGTTGAGGTCAGAATGGAAGAAATCAGTCTGCTTGCAATGTCATACTTCTTGAACCTTGCCGCCAGAACAGCCAGCAGATAGTCGATCGTGATCTCGTCCATGCCGCACATCGGGAAGCTCTCTGTCTGCCTCGCCTCTGCAAAGCCCTTGTAAGCATTCTGCAGATACTCATCCTCCTGCTTTTTCAGTTCCCCGATCAGCTTCAGGTCTTCGCTTCCTTTCTCCTGAAGGCTCTCTCCCCAGCCGCGCATCAGCCAGCCGCTCTTTAAGCAGATATAGGCCTTCTCGCTCGCCTTCGCTCTCTTGACCACTGCACAGGCAAGTGCGATCTTATACCGCTCATAAGCCTGCTCATAGCTGTAAATTTCATCGTTATATTGTGTGAGACGCACATTGGCGCTGATTTTTTCACGGATCAGCTTCGCCTGCGAGGCGCCGATGTTCGGGAAATATCTGCTCAATGCCGCATAACCGCAGTGCGGACACAGCTCCACATCATACTTCATGGAGTCGATTCCTTCATATCTTGCCCGCAGATCCATGTCGGTACCGATCAGCTTCGCCTTACCTGTCTTCATGATCTTCGCGTTAAACTCCTTCTCACAGACAGGACATTTAAAGCTCTTCTCATAGATCAGATCCTTCTCCTCTACCTTCGGAGGTGCAGCGACCACTTTCTTTTTCTCTTCCTTTTCCTCTTCCGCAAAAAGGTCTACTCCCTCGAGACCACCGAGACCAATTCCGCCAAGACCGGATAAAATACTCATATCAGACCCTTCCCTTCTTATCAATCCTTTTTCGGCAGGACAAACGAACTCTTCAACGATACGATCCGGTTAAACACAAGCTTCTCCGCCGTCGAATCCTTTGCATCCACACAGAAGAAGCCCTGTCTGACAAACTGGAACCTGTCATACGGCTTCGCCCCCGCAAACGCAGGCTCGAGATAGCACTGCTTCACCGTCAGTGAATTCGGGTTAAGATACAGCTCGCCTTCCTCATTATAAATGGAGCCCTTCTCATCCGCCACCGTCTCATCGATCAGATTTTCATAGAGACGTACCTCTGCCTGAACAGCTGTCTTTGCCGCAACCCAGTGGATCGTACCCTTGACCTTCCTTCCGTCGGGGCTGTTCCCTCCTCTGGAAGCCGGATCGTAGGTACAGTGTACCTCCGTAACGTTTCCGTCAGCGTCCTTCACGCAGCCCGTACAGGTCACAAAGTAAGCATTCATGAGACGAACCTCGTTGCCGGGGAACATACGGAAATATTTCTTCGGAGGCTCCTCCATGAAGTCCTCTCTCTCGATATACAGCTCCCTGCCAAAGGGAATCTCCCTTGTGCCAAGTGCCTCATTCTCCGGGTTGTTCACAGCGGGCAGCATCTCCGTCTGATCCTCCGGGTAATTGTCAATCACGAGCTTGACCGGATCTACCACCGCCATGTAGCGGGGTGCCTTCGCCTTTAAGTCCTCTCTGATACAATACTCCAGTGCCGCATAATCCGCAATAGAGTTTGCCTTCGATACGCCGCACATCTCCACGAACATCTTGATGGATTCCGGCGTGAAGCCGCGCCGTCTGAGCGCCGCGATGGAAACCAGTCTCGGATCGTCCCAGCCGTCCACGATACCGGTCTGCACCAGCTTTTTGATATATCTCTTTCCGGTCACCACATTTTTCAGATACAGCTTTGCGAACTCGATCTGCTTCGGCGGATGCGGATACTCCAGCTCCCTGACAACCCAGTCGTAGAGCGGTCTGTGATCCTCGAACTCCATCGTACAGATGGAATGTGTGATCCCCTCGATCGCATCCTCGATCGGATGTGCGAAATCATACATAGGATAGATGCACCATGTATCACCGGTATTGTGATGGTGCATATGTGCGACACGGTAAATGACCGGATCACGCATATTGATGTTCGGGGAGGCCATGTCAATACGGGCTCTCAGAACCTTCTCGCCGTCCGCATATTTTCCCGCCTTCATATCTTCAAACATCTGCAAATTCTCTTCCATGGAGCGCTCTCTGCCGGGATCGTCTTTTCCCGGCTCCGTGAAGGAGCCTCTGTACTCCTTGATCTGCTCCGCAGAGAGATCGGAGACATATGCCTTTCCCTTTTTAATCAGCTTTATAGCCGCCTCATACATCTGTCCGAAATAGTTCGACGCGAAGAAAAGCCTGTCCTCCCAGTCAGCGCCAAGCCACTGGATGTCCGCCTTGATGGACTCAACGAACTCGATATCCTCCTTTGTCGGGTTGGTGTCGTCAAAACGCATATTGAACTTGCCGTTGTACTTCTGTGCCAGTCCGTAATTCAAAAGAATGCTCTTGGCGTGTCCGATGTGCAGATAGCCGTTCGGCTCCGGTGGGAACCGGGTATGCACGGTATCATAGACACCCTCCGCCAGATCCTTATCAATAATCATCTCAATAAAATTCTTTGATTCTGTCTCACTCATATCATCTTTCCTTGCCTTTCCAAGCCTTTCCCTAATGATAGCACACTCCCGCACGGATTATCAAGTAGTTCAATCGAAAAGGGAGCTATGACTACGCTTCGTCATAGCTCCTGAGAAAGAGATCCTTTTCTACTATATAAATATCATGGGGATCGTCACAGCGGACAGCGAGGAAATCCCCCGGTCTGCCCAGCATATACCGGTTCTTATCCCATGTCGTGAACACCTTCATTCCCTTTTCCAGCGGTCTGGCATGGATGTGCACCTCGCCGGAGGGAATGCAGCCGTGCGCATAGTCCGTCAGCAGCATATCCTGTCCGTTGATCCGGTTCTTGATGACAGGAACATATTCCGTGCTGTGAATGTATTCACTTTTCGCATGTGTCTCGTCCAGTACGGTGTAAGATTTCAGGAAGCGTTCCCGCCGCTTCGGGTAGACATCCCCCTTGACGCCGATCATAATATAAAGGTCATCCTCCACCATCATTTCAATATCGCCATCCAGTGTACGGATGGTGATGGGCGTACCGACCGGCAGCACCTCTGCCGCGCGGACATATGCCACGGGAATCTTTTTCTTCACATACTTCTTCATCGTGTCAAGCTCAGCCGTGTATTCGCCCGCATAGATGATCTCAAAGCTGTCGAAGTACTGTGTCATGCGGTTGTTGAAATAGCCCTCCGTGTGCAGCGTCGGATAATGCTCCTCATACAGCTTCAGGCTGATAAAACCACCCGCCTTCTCGTAATGGCCGCCGCCGGAGCCGATTCCTTCCGCCAGAAAGGCAGCGAGCTCGCTCGCATTGACCTCCTTGATACAGCTTCTGACAGAAAATTTATAGCCGTCGTTTACCGTGTTATACACAACGCAGGTCTTGATTGCATCGACCTGCAAAAGGAAATCACTGATCAGACCGAGAATGTTCGGATCACAGGGCTGCGCCTTGATGACTGCAAACTCATAGTCGTCATTGTAGCTGTAGCGGATCAGCGCGATTCCGGCGATCTCCAGTTCCTCCAGCGACAGGTTGGAATTGCGGAACAGGGTAATCAGGCTCTTATCAACCTTAAGCGCCTCTCGCATATCCATATCCAGAGGGTTAAACAATTCCGAAAACTGGTTGGTGTCCGTGTACAATCCGTAATACAGCGCCGTTCCGAGAATTTCATCGCTGTCCACATCAAAGTTTTCTTCCTTGAGCAGCTTCCACACCAATGTAGCGCAGCCTCCCAGATTCGGTGTGATAATGCTCGCCGGAACCGAATCCTTCTCCTGCTGATGGTGGTCGATGATAACAACGTGATCCGCCGTGATCCCGGTCACATTTCCGGAGCCGTACTGGCAGTCAACCGTGATGAGCAGACCGTCCGCATGAAGGGTCTCCCCTCTCTCCAGCCCCACATATTCGATCGGCAGATGCAGCTTCTCCACCATGAGCCGCAGGTTCGACTTATGGATTTTGTTGCTTCCGCTGTAGACGAGCCGCACCGACTTTCCCTTGCTCTTAAAATAACAGTACAGACCGTACCCGGAGGCGATTGCGTCCGCGTCCGGGTTGTCATGGCACTGGATCATTATCGGGTCATACACTTCAAGGTCTGACAATCTCATAGGATTTTCCTCTTTTGAATGATTAATGGTGGAACAGTCTGATTCCGGTGAATGCCATCACCATGTTGTACTTGTCACAGCACTCGATCACGGCATCGTCTCTCACAGAGCCTCCGGGCTGTGCGATGTACTTCACGCCGCTCTTATGCGCGCGCTCGATATTGTCAGAGAACGGGAAGAAGGCGTCGGAGCCGAGCGTCACATCCTGCATTCCGTCAAGCCATGCCCGCTTCTCCTCCCTCGTAAACACAGGCGGCTTCACCTTAAATACCTGCTCCCATGCGCCGTCCGCCAGAACGTCCATATATTCGTCACCGATGTAGACGTCAATGGCATTGTCCCTGTTTGCCCTTCCAAGACCGTCTACAAACTGTAAGCTCATTACCTGCGGTGACTGGCGCAGAAACCAGTTGTCCGCCTTCTGTCCGGCAAGTCTCGTACAATGGATACGGGACTGCTGTCCGGCGCCGATACCGATCGCCTGACCGCCCTTGACATAGCAGACGGAGTTGGACTGCGTGTACTTCAGCGTAATCAGGGATATTTTCATATCGATCAAGGCTTCCGCCGGGATCGTCTTATTTACCGTCACAATATTTGACAAAAGGTCGCCGTTGATATCCAGCTCATTTCTGCCCTGTTCAAATGTAATGCCGAAAACCTGCTTCTTCTCTGTCGGTGCGGGAACATATGCCGGATCGATCTGAATCACGTTATAGTTGCCGTTTTTCTTGGATTTCAGCAGTTCAAGCGCTTCCTCCGTATAGCCGGGCGCGATCACACCGTCCGAAACCTCCCTCTTAATCAGTCTCGCAGTGTCCTTGTCGCAGACATCGGACAGTGCAATGAAATCGCCGAAGGAGGACATTCTGTCCGCGCCTCTCGCTCTCGCGTAAGCACAGGCAAGAGGAGACAGCTCTCCGAGATCATCCACCCAGTAGATCTTCGCCAGCGTCTCATCGAGCGGAAGTCCCACTGCAGCACCTGCGGGAGAGACATGCTTGAAGGAGGTCGCCGCAGGAAGTCCTGTCGCTTCCTTCAGTTCCTTTACCAGCTGCCAGCCGTTGAAGGCGTCGAGGAAGTTAATGTATCCGGGTCTTCCGTTCAGCACGGTTACCGGAAGCTCGCTGCCGTCCTCCATGTAAATCCTCGAGGGCTTCTGATTGGGATTGCATCCGTATTTCAATTCAAATTCTTTCATCCGTTCCGTCTCCTTATGTTGGATTTTATTTATTTTTATTCACGATTCTTGTCTCATAGCTTCCGTCTTCGATATTGATGTACCGCACAAACAAAGAAACCTTGTTGTCCGCGTTCAGGCTGTTCCAGATCATGTCTGTAAAGCTGTCGATGTCGCCGGAGATTTCAACGCGCTTCGGCTCACCTTCGAAGCTCGGCAGCGGGTTTCCGTCGTGCATATAGGTGTGGATGAATCTTCCCTCGCCCGCTGCGGGATTCTGATAGGCAAAGGTATTGCGGATGCAGCAGGACGGGTCGCCGTTATTGCTCTTAAGGATGGACATTGCATAGTTATAGCTTCCGCCCTCGATGTGCATGATTCCCGAAATTCTGGGCGTATAGTTCGGCGCATCCGGCTCGAACTCGCGGCATCTCAGGGATTGCTCAAAGGTCAGCTGCTTATCCATTCCGTCATAGATCGTGTCCGTCTGGTCGCCGTTCGTCACGATCGTCTTATTTCCCAGCACACGTACCGGCGCATAGATAATCAGGCTGGGGTCCTCCAGCTTCGAGGGATCAAATGCCTGTGTGCGGATTCCCTCTCCCTCTGTCACGAAGACACGATTGCGGCTGTTGGAGCTTCTGCCCATGATAAAGTATGCCGTAACCGCAAATTTTGCGTCTGCCGACCGTCCGATGACGATTCCTCTTCCGGGGTACTCGTTGCTTTTCAGTTCCTGCTCCAGTTTCAACATAGAAAAACCTCCTTAAAAGATAAAACCACCTGAGCATCACAATAACAGGTGGTGCCCAGGCGGTCGGCTTTTGCATTTACTGCACTCCCCATGGGTACTCCCATTTCCGCCAGTCATGCAGCTACTATCCTCATCTTACACATTCTTCCCGCGAAATGCAAGCTCTTTCGCAGTATTTCGCCTCAAAATCCTCACATTTCATCGGGCGGTCAAAATAATATCCCTGAATATACTTCACTTTCATATTGCGGACAACCTCATACTGTGCCTCCGTCTCGATTCCCTCCACACAGATATTGACGCCGAGCGTCTCCGCCAGCTCCGCCACCATCTTGACAAAGGATTGCGAATATGCATCATCCGCGAGCTCCTTGACAAAGCTCTGGTCTACCTTAATCATGTCAAACGGAATCTCCCGGATATGGTTCAGCGAGGAATAACCGGTTCCGAAATCGTCCAGCGCGATCTTGACACCGAGCGACTTGATGCTGTCAAGTATCTTCTTCATTCTCTCCATATCGTTGATCGCAAGGCTCTCCGTCACCTCAAGCGTCAGGTATCTCGGCTCAATTCCGGTCTCTTCAATCACCTTCTCCACAACCTCAACCACATCCGCCTGCAACAGCTGAACCACCGATAGATTGACATTCACCTTGTAGGCATATCCGGCATCATTCCACTTCTTGCAGCGCGCACAGGCTTCCTTCAGGACATAGTTGCCGATCGGATTGATCAGCCCGAGATACTCAGCCAGCGGAATAAATTCTGCGGGCGGAATAAAGCCGAGCTTTGCGCTGTTCCAACGGATCAGTGCCTCCGCTCCCGCACACTCCACACCATCCTGTACATCGATGATCGGCTGATAGTAAACCTCAAATTCCTTATAGCCGTCCACTGTGGCGTCACGCATATTCTTTTCCATGTCGAGACGTCTGCCCGACGCGGAGTTAATGCCCTCGTTATATCTCGCCACACGGTTCTTGCCGCCCTTCTTCGCCTCATACATGGCAATGTCCGCCTTCTTAATCAGGTCAGCGACGGAATCGCCGTATTCCGGGAAGGTGACAATACCCATACTCATTGTACAGTAATAATCCGTGTCCTTTAAGAACCACGGCTTTGCAAAGATCTGACGGATGTCCTCTTCGATCCTGTCAAAGCGCCTGTACTGCTCCGGCGGAATAACGATGACGAACTCATCTCCTCCCATGCGGTAGCAGTTGTTCTGTATTCCCTCGATCCGCTGCAAGGAATGGGAGATCGCCTTCAACAGGACATCGCCGTACTGATGACCAAGTCCATCGTTGATATGCTTAAAGTCGTCCAGATCCAGATAGCAAAGCGCGCCGACCTCATTCATCTTCTTCGCCTGATCAATCTGTCTTGCAAGGTCACGCTCGCAGCACATTCTGTTGTACAGTCCGGTGAGGAAGTCTGTGTATGCCTGCTGTTCAATCTTCCGCTGATAGAGCTTTTTATCCGTAATATCGTAGAGTGAGTAAATGACAGCCTCTCTGCCGTCCACCCACGAAATCTCCTTGAAGATCAGATCATACCATCGCTCGCGCTCCAGATGATAAATCTCATACAGTCCGCTGTCGTTGCCGGAGCTGACACCTCGCTGGAGCAGACCGGCAAACGTATTCTCCTTCAGTTCCTTTGCAAAGGTATTCTGCAGCTTCCGGTTTGCAAACAGCCTGTTTCCGGTATTCTTATCCGTCACATAGATGGCGCATCCGACATTGTCCAGTATCGTCTCCAGCGCCTCATAGGAGCTTGTCAGCGAATTTTTCTGGATTCTTCTCGTCAGAATGCTCTGCAATATCTTGACTGCGTCCGCCGTAAACTTGATTTCCTGCATATTCCACGTGATCCGCTGTCTGCTGTGGTTCAGCGCCAGCACCATGGAACCCTTGTTGTCTCTGCTGATAATCGGGAAGATCATGACTGCGCACAGCCCGAGTGCCCCGATCTCCTCTCTGAGCTCTCCGTCCAGTCCGTCCGAGGAGAGCACCAGCGGCTTATCCGTTTGCAGAAATTTCGGAATTGGCAGATTGCTTGTCTTGTCATACATCGAAACGATTCCGTGTGCGCACCACTCGCAGAGCACGTCCATGCTCTCGCCGTCCTTGTGCAGCTGGAAGATCTGAGCCGAATCCACCTGCAGCTGTTTTCCGAGGATGCCGAGCCATCTGTCCATGACTACCTCAATCCGATCCTCACTGTCCAGTTGCTGTACGATCTCCGTCGTCGCCTCAATCGTATGCAGGTTTCTGCTCATCTCGCGCTCTGCATAACGGCTCCGTCTGCTCTCAAGCTCCGCACTGACGCAGGACATTTTATTTGAAAAAAGTGTGCTGCTCGCATCCCTCAGCAGATCCAGCACATCAAGGAAGGTCTGCTCGTCCCTTCCGTCCTCCGCAAAGCTGAACACGACCCAGCAGATAACTGTGTGCGACTCTACCCTCACAGCGCTCGCCGCAATATAGTCACCATCCTGCTCCAGCTCCTCTATCGCCTGATCCTCGAGAGAGCCTTCCTCGACCCTTTCGATTGCGTTCTTCAGCTGCGCGAGCATCGAAGAGGTCTTTACCTTCTCCCGCTGCTCCTCTGAGCCGGAAATGCTGGTGATCTGCTGCCCCATACAGTCCAGACAATAGGCACATATACCGGTTGCGCGACAAAATTCATCCTGCAGCCGCTGTAATTCATCCCTGTCTATTAATTCCAATGCCACATTCGTTTGCACGGCATACCTCCACTCCTTACGCTACTTCCCCTATAAAATAATAACCATATTGTACCATATTTTCGTTTGGTACACAACAACTCCCCGCAAAAAAGAAAGCGCCCATTCCTTTCGGAACAGACGCCTTCCGGCCATTATTCGTCTACACTGTAGTTCGGTGCTTCCTTTGTGATATGGATATCGTGAGGATGGCTCTCCTTGAGGGAAGCGGCGGAAATCTTGACAAATCTGCCGGTCTCCATCAGCTCGGGAATGTTGTGTGCTCCACAGTAGCCCATACCGGAACGCAGTCCGCCGAGAAGCTGGAACACTGTATCCTCCACATTACCCTTGTAAGCGACACGCCCCTCGACACCCTCGGGAACAAGCTTCTTCGCATTCTCCTGGAAGTAACGATCCTTACTTCCGTTCTCCATTGCGGCGATGGAACCCATGCCACGGTATACCTTATACTTTCTTCCCTGGAACAGTTCGTAATCCCCGGGGCTCTCCTCGCAGCCTGCAAACATGCTGCCCATCATGCAGACGCTGCCGCCTGCGGCGATTGCCTTGGTGATGTCTCCGGAATACTTGATACCGCCGTCAGCGATAATCGGAATACCATACTCCCTGGCAACGCTGTAGCAGTCCATGATCGCGGAAATCTGGGGAACACCGATACCTGCAACGACACGGGTCGTACAGATAGAGCCGGGTCCGATACCTACCTTGACCGCATCTGCGCCGTTCTCGATCAGAGCCTTTGTCGCCGCTCCTGTCGCAACGTTTCCAGCAATGACCTGCAAATCGGGGTACTTGTCCTTTATCATCTTTAAACAGGTCAGAACATTCTGGGAATGTCCGTGAGCACAGTCAAGCACAACCACATCCACCTTTGCATCCACTAGTGCGGACACACGCTCCAGCACATTCGCTGTGATGCCGACACCTGCTCCACAGAGCAGTCTGCCCTGATCGTCCTTTGCAGCCAGCGGATATTTGATTGTCTTCTCAATGTCCTTGATGGTAATCAGACCCTTGAGGTTAAAGTCCTTGTCCACAATCGGAAGCTTTTCCTTTCTCGCAGCCGCCAGAATCTTCTTTGCTTCCTCGAGGGTAATCCCCTCCTGTGCCGTAATCAGTCCCTCGCTCGTCATGGACTCTTTGATTTTCTTGGTAAAATCTGTCTCGAACTTCAGATCACGGTTCGTGATGATGCCGACCAGCTTACGTCCCTCCGTGATCGGCACGCCGGAAATGCGAAACTTGCTCATCAGTGCATCCGCATCCGCCAATGTATGTTCAGGGGTGAGAGAAAAAGGATCGGTGATGACTCCGTTTTCAGAACGCTTAACCTTGTCAACCTCTTCAGCCTGCGCCTCGATGGACATATTTTTATGGATGATACCGATACCGCCCTGTCTCGCCATGGCGATCGCCATGCGATGCTCCGTAACGGTATCCATTCCCGCACTCATCATAGGAATGTTCAGCTTGATCTTCTTTGTCAGCCAGGTAGAAATGTCTACCTGATTCGGTACTACCTGCGAATATGCCGGTACCAGCAGCACATCGTCAAAGGTAATTCCCTCACCGATAATCTGTCCCATTGTTAATCCTCCTGTTTTTTATTTACCCTATAAAATAGCAGAACTCAAAATTAAAGTCAATCGGAAAATTATGTTTCTCAGTCACTGAACACCTTTCGCGGCGCAACGTTCTTCATGACCTTTATCATCTCGGGACTGGGGCTTAAAATCAGCTTTTCTCCTCCCTCATAGTACAGGACATAGCGCAGATCTGGCTGTTCTTCGTAACCGATGCTGTAATCCTTGTCCTTCGTCTGACGGTTTCTGAAATTATCCAGATGATAGCTTTTGATCGGCGCGAGGATTTCCATTCTGTCGAGCTGGTATACCGCAACTCTCTTTCTCTTCGTCTTCGCCATGACCTTATCGATCGTCAGCTCCTTGTCCAGATACAGATACTCATATTCCAGATCGGTGTACATGCCGACGAAATATGCTCCTACACCGGCAGCAATCGCAAGCAGCAGGATGATAATATTCATCGTCAGAAGCATCAGTACCGCCAGCACCACAGCCAGCATTACCAGCACATATTTAAAAAACTTTCCCAGCATGGGGGTCTTCGCCTTCACAAGGCATTCTACATAAGCGTCGCTCATTTTTTCCTCCAAATATTCCGGCTTCCCGGATGATGAAATACATATAGCTATGATAGCTCAAGTTCCTGTAAGTTGCAAGCAGACTTTCCCGATTACGACCTTTTTTATCCTTTTTTTAGATTCTTGTTATCGCCGTTTCATTGACATTGTTTTTCCACTTTCGTATTATAAATTGTATATTAGTTCCGTTGCGCAGCAGACGCTTTTATGAATGGACCGGGGCGGAGCTCCCAATAACAAAACGAAAGAAGGTTTTCTAACATGCCGGTAATGGATGAATTCAAAGAAGAACGGGCTGCCATGAAAAACGGTACCCCGAAGGAAAAGCTCGCTTATTTTTTTGACTATTATAAATGGTACGTCATCGTCGGAGTCATCGCGGTGATCTTCGCAGTCACCCTCATTCATCAGGTGGCTACCCGCAAGGACACTGCCTTTTACGCTCTGATGCTCAACGTCTCCGCCTACAATTATATGGATGATTCCGAGAACGCAAATGCCTTCGCAGAATATGCCGGAATCGACACGAAGGAATATGATATACAGTACGACACCACCGTACAGATCGGCACAGACGCCGGTGACGACTATAACTCCAGCCAGAAGCTGATGGTCTATATCGCCGCAGCCGAGCTGGATGTCATGGTCTCCGATGCCGGTTCGCTTGCACACTACGCATACCTGGGCGATTTCTATGACCTGCGCGACTTCCTCTCCGCCGAGCAGCTGGAAAAGTACGCGGATTCCTTCTATTACATTGACGGCGCCGTAAAAGACGAAATACAGGCTGCAAGCGAGAACGGTGATCTCGATTATCAGCCTGTATACGGTGATCCGCATCATCCCGAGGACATGACGGATCCGATTCCGGCCGGACTGTTCCTCGGGGAGGATTGCCCCCTCCTCAAGGACTATTACTTCCGCGGTGAAGACCCGTCCGTCAGCGTATTGATCAACACAAAGCGCCCTGAGATGACTTCTGAATTTATTGATTTTCTGATGCAGTAAGAAGCTCCTTCAACAGCTTATTCACACTTGCAGGATCGGCTTTCCCTTTCATCGCCTTCATCGTCTGGCCGACAAGGAAGCCGATCGCTCTGTCTTTACCGTTCCGGTAATCCTCCACAGACTGCGGGTTCGCCGCTATGACCTCCTCCACCGTCTTTCGGAGTGCGCCCTCGTCGCTCACCATCTTGAGACCCTTTTCCTCCACATAGGTCTCCGGGTCGATATCCTCCACAAACATCACCTCAAAGACCTCCTTTGCCACCGTGGAGTTGATCGCCTTGCTGTCCGTCAGCGAAATCAGCTTCGCAAGATGCGCCGGGGAGAAGGTGATATCCTCGGGATCAAGCTCTCTCTCCTTCAATATCCGCAGTGTTTCCACCATCAGCCAGTTGGAAACCTTTTTGGGCTGTGCGCCCAGCGCGACCGTGCTCTCGAAGATATCCGCCATATGCTTCGAGCCGGTGATAATCTCAATGTCATAGTCCGGCAGTTCAAAGGTCTCTCTGTAGCGCTTCATCTTCTCCGTCCGAAATTCGGGCTGCCTGCCTCTGATCTCCTCAAGAAATTCATCGCTGATACTGATCGGCGTCAGGTCGGGATCAGGGAAATAGCGGTAATCCTGTGCATCCTCCTTTGAGCGCATCGCATAGGAGGTCTCCTTCGCGTCATCCCAGCGCCTTGTCTCCTGAACGACCTTCTCTCCCGCCTCCAGCAGATCAATCTGGCGGTTTCTCTCGCCCTCTATCGCCCTTGCAATCGAGCGGAAGGAATTCAGGTTCTTCATCTCTGTTCTGGTTCCGAAGACTTCCGTACCGACCTCCCGCACGGACAGGTTGACATCCGCTCTCATGGAGCCCTCCTGCAGCTTGCAGTCGCTCGCCCCGAGGTACTGGATGATGAGTCTCAGCTTCTCCAGATAAGCGATAACCTCCTCCGCGCTTCTCATGTCAGGCTCCGACACGATCTCGATCAGCGGTACACCCGAGCGGTTGTAGTCCACAAGTGTGCAGTCCTCCCACTCGTCATGGATGAGCTTTCCGGCATCCTCCTCCATATGGATCTCATGGATGCCGATCTTCTTTGCTCCCTGCTCCGTCTCGATCTCCACATATCCGTTCCGGCAGATCGGCAGATAGAGCTGCGAGATCTGGTAATTCTGCGGGTTGTCGGGATAGAAATAGTTCTTTCGGTCAAATTTGCAGTAGCGCGTAATCGCGCAGTTCGTCGCAAGCCCGACAGCGACGGCATGCTCCAGAACCCTCTTATTCAACACGGGAAGGGAGCCGGGCATTCCGGTACACACCGGGCAGGTGTGGGAGTTGGGTCTGCCCCCGAATGCGGTGGAACAGCCGCAGAATATCTTCGTCTTTGTCGCCAGCTCCACATGTACCTCCAGACCGATGACGGTTTCGTATTCTTTCATCACTGCTCCTCCTTCCTTAACTGTTCATAGGTGTATGCAATGCGGATCAGCTTCTCTTCCTTGAAGCAGTCGCCGATGAGCTGGAGCCCGATCGGCAGCCCTTTTGCATCGCTTCCGCAGGGAACGCTGATTCCCGGCAATCCCGCAAGGTTGACGGAAATGGTATAGATGTCGCCCAGATACATCTTCATCGGATCCGTCAGGCTCTCCCCCAGCTTTGGCGCCGTTGTCGGTGCAACCGGGCCTAAGATACAGTCATATTTTGCAAACGCCTCGTCAAACGCCTTCTTGATCATTGCCTTGACCTTGAGCGCTTTCAGGTAATAGGCGTCATAATAACCGGAGCTTAGGACGAAGCTGCCCAGCATGATGCGGCGCTTGACCTCCGCCCCGAAGCCCTCGGAACGGGTCTTCTTATACATCTTGTGCAGCCCCTCCGCCGCGCCGACCCTAAGACCATACTTGATCCCGTCGAAGCGCTCCAGATTCGAGCTTGCCTCCGCTGCCGCAATGGTATAGTAGGTGGGAATGGCATATTCCACAAGGCTTAAGTCAAATTCCTCCACCACAGCGCCGTTTGCCTCCAGAAGCTTTGCGGCACTTCTGACGGCTGCTGCCACCTCCGGGTTCAGTCCCTCCGTGAAATAATCCCTCGGAATGCCGATCCGCATTCCCCGCACATTCTTTACCAGTGCGTCCGTAAAGTGCGTGTCCTCCCTTTTCAAGGATGTGGAATCCTTTTCATCGTGTGCCGCAATCGCCTCGAGAACCGTCGCGCAGTCCTCAACCGTTTTTGCCAGCGGCCCGATCTGATCCAATGAGGAGCCATAGGCGATCAGTCCGTACCGTGAGACGGTTCCGTAGGTCGGCTTCATGCCAACGACTCCGCAGTAGGATGCCGGCTGCCGGATGGAACCGCCGGTATCAGAGCCGAGTGCGAAGAAGCATTCCTCCGCCGCCACTGCCGCTGCCGAGCCTCCGGAGGAACCGCCCGGTACATGCTCCGGGTCGCGGGGATTTTTCGTCGCGCCATAGGCGGAGGTCTCCGTCGTAGAGCCCATCGCAAATTCATCCATGTTCGTCTTGCCGATCAACACCGCTCCCGCCTGCTCCAGTCTCAGAACCGCCTCCGCGCTGAAGGTAGGGATAAAGTTCCCCAGAATCTTCGAGGAGCAGGTCGTCAGCATCCCTTCCGTACACATATTGTCCTTGATTGCAACGGGAACTCCCGCGAGAGGCCCGGTCAGCTCCCCGGATTCTATTTTCGCCTGAACCTCCGCCGCCCTCTGCAATGCGCCCTCTCTGTCGACCGTCACATAGCAGTTGTACGCAGGCTCCGTCTTTTCTATCTGTTCAAGCACCGCCTCCATTGCCTCAGGTGCGGTCGTTTTCCCGCTCCTGATCGCCTTGGAGAGCTCCACCGCGCTCAATCCTAAAAGCTCTGTCTTCTCCATCATACGTTTCAGCCTCCTCAGTCAAAGGTACGGGGAACGACAAACATATTGTCCTTCTCCTCCGGTGCATTCTGCAGGGTCTTCGCACTCTCATCCCCGTTTATGACAACATCCTCACGAAACACGTTCTGCACCGGGAAAATGTGTGACATGGGTTCCACCCCCGTCGTGTCGAGTTCATTCAGCTTGTCAATATAGTCCAGCATTCTTCCCATATCCTTCTTGGCAGCCTCCCTCTCGTCCTCCGAGAGCTCCAGCTTTGCGAGAATGCCGACATACTCTATCGTCTCGTCAGTGATTATATTCGCCATGCTATCCTCATTTCTGCGCCCACCCTGTCAGGCGCCATGCCTTTCTGTTACCTTTTCACCTTAGTCCCTGACCTTGATGTGTACCTCACGCAGCTGCTGCTCCGTCACCTCGTTCGGCGCTCCGCACATCAGATCCTGCGCGGAACCACTCATCGGGAAAGCAATCACCTCTCGGATATTCTCCTCCCCGCGAAGCAGCATCAGCATACGATCCACACCGGGAGCCATACCCGCGTGCGGCGGCGCTCCGAACTGGAATGCCTGATAGAGCGCTCCGAACTTCGCCTTCAGCGTCTCCTCGTCGTAGCCAGCCAGCGCGAACGCCTTGACCATAATGCCGAGATCATGGTTGCGGACAGCTCCGGAAGACAGCTCGATGCCGTTGCAGACGATGTCGTACTGGTAGGCGAGGATCTCCAGCGGGTTCTGGGTCTCCAACGCCTCGAGCCCGCCCTGCGGCATGGAGAAGGGATTGTGGGTAAAGCCGAGCTGCTTCGTCTCCGGGTCAAGCTCATACATCGGGAAGTCATTGACATAGCAGAAGCGGAACGCATTCTTTTCTGTCAGACCGAGCTTTTCTCCCAGCTCATTCCGGATCTTTCCGGCATAGTAGCAAGCCTTGTCCTCCTTGTCGGCAATGAAGAAGATCGTGTCTCCCGCCTCAAGTCCCGCCAGCCCACGCAGCTCCGGCTTCAACTCCTCCGGGATGAACTTATCGATCGGCCCCTTGTAGGAGAGATCCTCCGCAACCTCCAGATAGCCGAGGCCGCCCATTCCGAGACCGGTGGCGAAGGAGAGCAGCTTCTCATGGAAGCCCTTGCTCATCTCCGCATGCACCTTGATCGCGCGGACGCATCTTCCCACAAACGGCCGGAAGGTACATTTCTGGAAGAAATCGGTGAGATCCATGATACGGAGCGGGTTGCGGAGATCAGGCTTATCGCAGCCAAACTCCAGCATTGCCTGTCTGTAGCTGATCACAGGATACGGAGCCTGTGTCACCTCCGCGCCCTCCGGTGCAAATTTTGCGAATGTGGCGGAAAGAACCTCCTCGCCAACCCGGAACACATCCTCCTGTGTCGCAAAGCTCATCTCGAAATCGAGCTGGTAAAATTCTCCGGGAGAACGGTCTGCCCTCGCGTCCTCGTCGCGGAAGCAGGGGGCGATCTGGAAATACTTATCGATGCCGGATGCCATCAGCAGCTGTTTATACTGCTGGGGTGCCTGCGGCAATGCATAAAACTTACCCTTATATTTTCTGGAAGGTACAATATAATCTCTCGCGCCCTCCGGTGAGGAAGCGCAGAGGATCGGGGTCTGAATCTCGACAAAGCCAAGCTCTGTCATCTTCTGTCTCAGAAATGCGATGACCTGTGAGCGGAAGAGAATATTGTCCCGCACCTTCGCGTTCCGCAGATCGAGATAGCGGTACTTGAGCCTTATATCCTCCCTTGTCTCCTTCGAGGTCATGATCTCAAAGGGAAGCTGCTGGTATACCTTTCCGAGAACCGTGATCTCCTGTGCCTCAAGCTCAATCGTTCCCGTGGGGATCTTAGGGTTGTAGGTCTCTTCATCCCGCTTTTCCACCGGCCCCTGTATTGTCACGCAGGTCTCCTTTGTAAGCCCCGCGAGCAGACCGTCCTTGCGGATAACGACCTGCAGGACGCCGTACATATCTCTGAGGTCCAGAAAGGACACTCCTCCGTGATCGCGGATATTTTCAATCCATCCCGCAACGCGCAGCGTCTGACCGATATGCTGTTCACCGATCTCTTTTACCGTAATGTCTCTGAAACAGTTTTTCATTTTCCTTTCCATTTCCTTTCCCTCACCCTTAAGGTGGAATGCGCATCCCCGGTCGGCTGTTTCAGCAATAAAAAACGCCCCGGGGACACAGTTGTCTGCATCCCGGGACGAATAATGAACGCTGGTCACGTCATATCCGCGGTACCACCCGCATTGACTGCCGTACCTTCCAACAAAGGTATTTCCCGGCAAATCCACTCTTGTACTTAACGCGCACACACGTCCTGCCCTAATAAGAATTTCTGTTCAGACAGGCTGCTCCGGAGCGTTCCCTGTATCGGCTTTCGCTGACAGCGCTTTCAGTCGGTGACGCCGTCTTCCTGTCGTTTCCCCCGATAAGAGTCTCCTTCATGGCATTTCCTATAAACTTGGTAGTAATATTAGCACACTCTTTAACACTTTGCAATACTAAATTTTTCTTTTTTTAGAGGCTTTTAATCCTGTCCACGGCCTCCACCGTATTCTCATAGCTTCCGAATGCCGTCAGGCGGAAATAGGTCTCGCCGCTCGGGCCGAAGCCTGATCCGGGCGTTCCGACAACATTCACCTTCTCCAGCAGATAGTCAAAGAACTCCCAGCTTGTCATGCCGTCGGGCGCCTTCAGCCAGATGTAGGGTGCATTGACACCGCCAGACACGGTGTAGCCCGCCTCCTTCAAGCCGTTGTAGATATAGTGCGCGTTGTTCATGTAATAGGCAACCTGCTCCTTCAGCTGGCGCTTGCCCTCCTCGGAATAGACCGCCTCACCGGCGCGCTGCACAATATAGGGAGCTCCGTTATACTTCGTTCCGTGTCTTCTCGCCCAGAGAGAGTGGAGCGAAACCTCACCGCATTTCAATTCTTTCGGTATCACGGTGAAGCCGAGGCGCACACCGGTAAAGCCCGCATTCTTCGAGAAGGAACGCAGCTCGATCGCACAGGTTTTCGCACCCTCGCACTCGTAAATGCTGTGCGGGACATCCGCCTCGGAGATATATGCCTCGTAGGCGGCATCATAAATGATGACAGCGCCTACCCTGTTCGCATAGTCCACCCACTCCTGCAGCTGTGCCTTTGTGATCGTGGCACCGGTAGGATTATTCGGGAAGCACAGATAGATCAGATCCGGCGTCTCCTTCGGCAGCTCCGGCGCGAAGCCGTTTTCCGCCGTACACGGCATATAGATGACATCGCTCCATGTCTCCTTCACCTTGTCATAGGTTCCGGTTCTGCCCGCCATGACGTTGGAATCCACATAAACGGGATAGACAGGGTCGCACACGGCAATTTTATTGTCAAGGCTGAATATCTCCTGAATATTGCTGGAATCGCACTTTGCTCCATCGGAGACAAAGATCTCATCCGCGGAAATGTCGCAGCCGCGCGCCTTGTAATCGTTCTCCGCAATAGCATTTCGCAGGAACTCATAGCCGAGATCCGGCGCATAGCCGTGGAAGGTCTCGGCATGTCCCATCTCGTCCACCGCCTTATGCAGTGCCTCGATGATCGCCGGGGCAAGGGGCTGTGTGACATCTCCGATCCCGAGACGGATGATCTTCTTATCGGGATGCGCCGCGCTATAGGCGCTGACCTTCTTGCCAATCGTCGAGAAAAGATAGCTTCCCGGCAGTTTCAGATAATTTTCATTTACTCGAAACATAGTTTAGTCTCTCCTTCAAATACTGTAGTCGCAGGGCCTGTCATATAGACCACATTTTCCTCTCTGTTCCACTCAATCATCAGTTCTCCGCCGAGCAGCTTCACCGTGATCCGGTCGTCGGTCAGTCCGTTCAGTATGCATGCTACCGCGGTCGCGCAGCAGCCGGTGCCACAGGCAAGGGTCTCCCCCGTTCCGCGCTCCCACACCCGCATAAAGACATTCTGCCTGTCAATAATCTCCACAAACTCCGTGTTCACGCGCTCCGGGAAACGGACATGGTTTTCAAACAAGGGACCAATCTGCTCCAGTTTCATGTCCGCCACGCCATCCGCGAGGATGACAGCATGGGGATTTCCCATGGAAACACAGGTCATCCGGTACTCCCTATCCTCGACATAGATCGGCTCGTTAATGACATTCTCACCGTCCGCCAGCACCGGAATCCGGGATGGCTCCAGAATCGGGCTTCCCATATTGACGCGGACTCTTGTCACAACGCCCCTGTCCGATGGGTCTTTTTTCTCCACGGTCAGCTCCAGATATTTTACACTGCCCGCGCTGACGACACTGATTCTGTCGGAATCGGTCAGCCCCTTATCATACACAAATTTGGCGACGCAGCGGATGCCGTTTCCGCACATCTGCGCCCTCGTGCCGTCCGCATTGTACATCTCCATCTCGAAATCTGCTTCCTCCGACGGGTTGATAAAGATCACACCGTCCCCTCCGATGCCGAAGTGTCTGTCGCTTAAGCTGCGAACGATTTCCGGCTTTCTCTCCTGCGGAACATGCTCTGTAAAACCGTTGACATAAACATAATCGTTTCCGCAGCCCTGCATCTTCGTAAATTTCATGTTCATCACTACACCGTTCCCCTTTACTGTTTCATCATGGACAGCACCATCATTGCCGTCTCAACCATATTTGTCCCGCTGTCCATGCTGCATTTCTGCAAATATCTGTGCGCTTCCTCCTCTGTCATATGGTTTCTGCCCATCAAAAGCTCCTTCGCCTCCTTGATGGCATTCTCCTCCTCCGCGCTCCGTACCTTAGGCTTTAAACGCGCCCTTCTCCTTCTGCGCTCGATTCCCTCCGTCATCATGCTGACCGTATTGACAAGATCACCGACCTTCAACGGCATGGAAAGGCACATAATGCCGCTCCCTCCGCACTGGCTGAGCAGATGATCCGACGCCATGAGCAGCATCTCAAAGCCCGGCGGCAGACATTCGTGGAGTTCCGAGTAGACCATATCCATCAGCTTGTAGCTGCAGATGACAATGCCGTCATTCAATCCGTCCGCCTGGCTGATCGCCTGTGCCCCGGTCGTACAGATAGCCGTCACCTTGAAGCCGTTGCGCACAAGAACGTTTTTCATTCCCTTCGCGTCGTCCAGCTTTGGCAAAACTACAATAATACTCGTCATTCGTCCACCTCCTTATCCAAAGCTTTTTTGAATAAAGAGATAGCTTAATATCGATAGAGATATTCTCCGATTTCCCACTCGGACACATGCGCACGGTACTTCTGCCATTCGTTTTCCTTGGCGGCAATATAATTATGTGCAATATGCTCCCCGAGAACGTCAAGGATCAGCGGATCCTTCTTCAGTTCCTCCACTGCCTCGATCAGAGTTCCCGGCAGGTTCTCAATGCCGAGCGCCTTCCGCTCCGCTTCCGTCATATTGTAGATATTGCAGTCCACGCTCTTAGGCGGCTCGATCTGCTTTTCGATTCCGTCCAGCCCGGCACTTAAACATACCGCGAGCGTCAGATAGGGATTTGCCGCAGAATCCGGGCTACGCAGCTCGATTCTGGTTCCGGTTCCTCTCTCCGCCGGAATACGGATGAGCGGGCTTCTGTTCGTCGCGCTCCACGCAATGTAAACCGGTGCTGCAAAGCCCGGCACAAGTCTCTTATAGGAATTTACAAGCGGGTTTGTCACAGCCGCCATTCCCTTGATATGCTTCATGATGCCGCCGATGAACCAGTACGCCTCCCTGCTGAGTCCGTTCGGATCGTTTTTGTCCTCGAAGATATTTTTTCCGTCCTTATACAGGGACATATTGATATGCATCCCCGAACCGTTGACGCCATACTTCGGCTTCGGCATAAAAGTAGCGTGCAGTCCGTGGCGCTTTGCAATCGTGCGCACTGCCAGCTTAAAGGTCATGATGTTGTCCGCCGTCTTAAGCGCCTCATCATACCGGAAGTCAATTTCATGCTGCGCGGGCGACATCTCGTGGTGGGATGCCTCGATAATCAGCCCCATATCCTCCAGTGTCATGACAATATCACGCCTTGCATTCTCTCCCTCGTCAAGCGGGCCGATGTCGAAATAGCTCGCCTGCTCGCGGGTCTCCGTCGTGGGCATTGCATTCTCATCCGTGTTGAATAAAAAGAACTCGCACTCAGGCCCGACATCGAAGGTATAGCCAAGCTCCTCCGCCTTCCTGATGGCACGCTTCAATACCATTCGCGGGTCTCCGTCAAACGGAGTTCCGTCAGGGCGGTAAATGTCACAGATCATTCTCGCAACCTTTCCCTGCTGGGGTCTCCACGGAAAGATCTCCAGTGTAGACAGATCGGGATACAGATACATGTCTGATTCCTCGATCCCCACAAAGCCGTCGATCGCAGAGCCGTCAAAGGTACACTTGTTGTCCAATGCCGTCTCCAGATGGTTCGCTGTAATCGCAATGTTTTTCAGGTTGCCGAACATGTCGGTAAACTGAAGACGTATAAACTCCACGTCCTCTTCTTCCACAAGTCTCAAAATGTCCTCTCTCGTATAATCTCTCATGATGCGACCTCCGTTTTCCCTTAACGTATAAAAAAGGGCAGTCCTATCCCACATAGAACGCCCTTGTCCTGAACACATCATAGCAATGTCACCGCCCGCTTGTCAACAAGAATGTTTGTAACAGTTCAGCCACGCATATTCTTCTCCCCACCCACATACATTTTATAAAGAAAATGTATCACTGAAAAATAAGGGGAATAGAAATGAGTGCAAAAACCAAAATCGTCGTACTTCACATGAAGGAGTTGATCTATACCGCCATCTTCGCGGCTCTGGGCATCCTGTTTGTCGTCCTGCTTGTCATGATGTTCCTGCCTGACAGGGAAGCCTCATCTGCCCCGGAAAACGAATCCGTAGCCACCGGCTCCGATGCAGTCTACATACCCGGCATCTATACCACTGAGCTCGTTCTCGGCAGCCAGACCATCGATGTTGAAGTCATCGTCGATAAAGCTTCCATCTCCTCCATCCGCATGGTGAACCTGAATGATGCTGTCACGACAATGTACCCTCTGCTGGAGCCTACCTTTGATACGATCTGCGAACAGGTATACGAACGGCAGACTCTGGAGGGCATCACTTATTCTTCGGACAGTAAGTACACCTCTCTGGTGCTTCTGGAAGCAATCCAGAATTCCTTGAACAAGGCTGCCGCACCCGCAGCGGAATAAAGCCATTCCAAAATAAGGGTTGTGTAAAATGTGCCTGCGGTAATCGGCACAGCTTACACAACCCTTTGCTTTTCTAATTCGATTTCAGTTTCTCCACTTCTTCGAGCCATATTCTGGCACAGGCATCCGAAGGCATACGCAGATCTCCTCTGGGCGAAAGTGCAACGCTTCCCACCTTCGGGCCATCCGGCAGACAAGAACGCTTGAACTGCTGGGCGAAAAATCTTCTGTAGAAAATTTTCAGCCACTTCAATATCTCAGTCTCGTCATGCAGCCCCCGGAACGCAAGTCTCGCCACGCGATACACCTTTGCCGGCGGAAAGCCACAGCGCAGCATATAGTACAGGAAGAAATCGTGCAGCTCATAGGGTCCGACTATATCCTCCGTCTTCTGCGCGATCTGCCCCTCAGACGGTGGCAGTAGCTCCGGGCTCACCGGCGTCGCCAGCACATCCTCCAACAGCTCTGTCAATTCCTGATTCTCACACTTTTCCTCATAATATTTGACAAGATGCCTTACCAGCGTCTTCGGCACACTGGCATTGACCCCGTACATGGACATATGATCCCCGTTATAGGTTGCCCAGCCAAGAGCCAGCTCCGACATATCGCCGGTTCCGATGACAAGCGCATTTGTCTGGTTTGCAATGTCCATCAGCACCTGCGTGCGCTCCCTTGCCTGTCCGTTTTCATAGGTCACGTCATGAATGCTGCTGTCATGGCCGATGTCCTTAAAATGCATGGTGACAGAAGCCCTGATATCCACCTCCCGCAGCGTCACACCAAGCGTGAGCGCCAGCTTGCAGGCGTTCTCATACGTTCTGTCCGTCGTGCCAAAGCACGGCATTGTGACTGCTGTGATTCCCTCCCGGTCAAGCTGTAAAAGATCGAAGGTACGAACCGTAACAAGAAGCGCAAGAGTGGAGTCCAAGCCTCCCGAAATACCGATCACCGCGTTTTTCAGACCGGCGTGTTCATATCTCTTTTTTAATCCGTAGGACTGTATCGACAGAATCTCCTCACAGCGCTGTTTCCGCATCTCCTCGTCGCAGGGCACAAAGGGCATACTGCCGAAGGTGCGCTCCAGAGAAGTCTCCTCCACCTTTAATGCAAACGGAACAATGACATAGTCCGCCTCCGGCTGTCTGCCGAAGGTTCCCATTCTCCTTCTCTCGGATACAAGTCTTTGAATATCCAGATCGGCATACACTGTCTCGCAGCAGAAGCGCTTCGCCTGCGCAAGTATGGTTCCGTTCTCTGCGATCAGATTATGTCCTCCGAAAACCAGGTCCTGCGTGGACTCGCCTTCCCCGGAGGATGTGTAGATATAACCGCAGATCAGTCTTGCACTCGCAGACTTTACCAGAAGCTGTCTGTACGCATCCTTGCCCACCGTTTCGTTGGAGGCGGAGAGATTTGCAATCAGCGTCGCCCCCTTGAGCGCATGCCTCGTCCCGGGCGGATTTGCTACCCAGAGATCCTCACAGATCTCGCAGCCGACCGTAAGCCCGTGCATCGTCTCACAGCAGAAAAGAATATTTGTGCCAAAAGGGACTTCCTTCCCGGCAAATGAAAAGGCAACCGGCTCCTCATTTCCCTCCGCAAAGTGGCGCCCCTCGTAAAATTCGGCATAAGAGGGGATGTTCGCCTTCGGTATCATGCCGAGAAGCTCACCGCCCTGCATGACCGCAGCAACGTTGTACAGTCTGCCATCACGTTCAACAGGGAGCCCGACCATCACAAGCGCGTCTTTATTTCTCGTTGCCTCCACAATGTACTGAAGCTGCTCCGCCGCCTTCTCCAGCAGTAGCTGCTGTGAAAAGAGCTCACCACAGGTATATCCCGTGAGACACAGCTCGGGAAATACGATGATTTTCGCCCCATGCTCATAGGCTCTCTCCAGCTCTGCCCGGATTACTGCCGCATTATAGACAGGGTCTGCAACCCTGATCTTCGGCGTTATCGCCGCCACCTTTATAAATCCCTGTTTCATTTACTACCCCGTTATTTGCTCTTCCGATATAGCTCCTTCAGTTCATCCACACTGAATTTGTAATGAGAACCGCAGAAATGGCAGTTCACCTCGATCTCGTTTCCTTCCTCGATCATATCCTTAATTTCCTGCTTGCCAAGACTGATAAGTACCTTCTCGATCTTTTTTCGGTTACAGTCACACGCAAAGACCGCCGGCACGGTATCGTTGATCTCCGGCGCAAGCCCATCCAGCAAAACCTCCAGCATCTGCTCCGGCGTTTTCCCGGCATCCAGCATTGCCGTCACCGAATGAATCCGGCTTAAATTCTGCTCCAGTTTATCAATAATGGCATCGTCGGCAAAGGGCATCAGCTGGATGATAAATCCGCCTGCCTGTTTTACCGTATTGTCCTTATTCATCAGCACGCCAAGTCCCACAGAGGAAGGCACCTGCTCGGAGGTTGCAAAGTAATAGGTCAGATCCTCTGCGATCTCGCTCGTCTGTAATAAAGTCTGCCCGACATAGGGCTCTTTTAATCCCATATCCTTGATTACACTCAGCGTTCCCTTGCCGACAGCACCGGCAACATCGAGCTTTCCGATTGCATTTGCGGGCAGAATGACATCCGACACGTTTGCATAGCCCTTCGCCCTTCCCTGGGAATCCGCCGTCACCGTCAGTCCGCCGATCGGTCCGTCGCCCTTGATCTGCAGGGTAAGAATATCCCTCTCGCCCTTTAACATCGTTCCCATCATCACGCCAGCGCTCAGAAGCCTTCCCAGCGCTGCGGTCACGACCGGACTGGTATTATGTGCCTGCCTCGCCGTCTCTACCATATCTCTTGTCGTACAGGCAAACGCCCTGATCTGGGCATCCGCTGCCGTCGCACGCACAATATAATCACTCATGACTCTTTCCTCTTTCTCTTGCAACCACATATATTCTCTCGCTCTCCGGGGTTACATCAGCCCCGGTGTCAGCATCCTTCATTTCAAGTACGGTCATACCCGCCTTTTCCACCAGCCTCTGCATCTGCTCCGCTGTGTAACCGCGCTGCAGATGTGTCTCCGTGAACTGACGGAACAGGTTTCCCTCCTCCCGGATGAACAGCGTTAAGTCATACTCATTGATCTCTTCCTCCAGGTCATACAGGTTCTCCCAGATAAAGCTGCAATCTTCACGGTTCTCGGCGATAGTCGTGTCTCCTATGACCTCACGGTATTTATAATCGGTATTGAAATCAAAGATAAAAATTCCCCCGGGATACAGGAAATTATTCACCAGGGAGAAAACCGTCTCCAGCTCTTCCTCCTCCAGAATATAATTCAAGGAATCGCAGACGCTGAAAACCGTTCCCACCGTGCTGTAAAGCTCCAGCTCCCGCATGTCCTGCTGTAAATAAAGGATCTCAGAGCCGCTCTTCTCCTTCTTATCCACCGCTATGCCGAGCATCGCAGCCGATGCATCCACACCGATCATGTCATAGCCCTTCGCATACATCAGTTCCGCAAGCGTTCCGGTTCCGCAGCCGAGGTCAACGACCAGATTGCGCTCGGATGCAAGCACATCCTCCGCATCTCTCTCCGGCTTCGACACACCGTATTTTCTGATACATTCGTCCAGACGTTCGCACCAAAGTTCATAGGGCGTGTTATCCATGAATTCATCATACACACTCGCAAAATCTGTATAAATCTCTGTCGTATTTTTCATAGGACACCTCTGTACTTAATTAAAAAATCGCTCCTAACGCTCCAAACAGCCCCATGCTGGCAAGCGCCATGATAATACCCGCAAGCAGCACTCCGCCGAGTACCGCCAGCACGCTTGACTTAAAGTCCATATCCAGAAGGCTTGCCGCCAGCGTTCCCGTCCATGCTCCGGTTCCGGGAAGCGGAATTCCTACAAACAGAAGCAGTGCCACAAACAGCCCTCTTCCCGCCTTCTCCTGTAGCTTCTGTCCTCCCTTATGTCCCTTTTCAAGACAGAAGGTAAAGAATTTGCCGATCACGGGTTTGTCAGCCCCCCATTCCAGAACCTTTCTGGCAAAGAAAAAGATAAAGGGAACCGGGATCATGTTGCCGATAATGCAGACAATGTAGCTTGAGATCATCGGCAGATTCATTCCACCCGCCATGAGCAAGGCTCCTCTCAGTTCAATAAGAGGTACCATTGAGACAAGAAAAAGGATCAGATACTGTTTTAACATAGTTTTACTCCACTTCTTTTATTTTTTATAAGGTTATAAGGCTTAGGTTTCACGGAATGCTTTTACTTCCGCAGGTAATTCCTCAGAAAGTCTGTCAGGCAATCCATCTGTTCGTCCGTACCGACAGTAATCCGCAGGGAATTGTTGATTCTCGGCTTATTCCAGTAGCGCACATAGATGTCCGCTTCCCGCAGCGCCTGAAATAACTCCTCCGCCGGTACTCTTTCATGAGATGCAAAAATGAAATTGGCTCTGGAATCCGGAAAGTCAAATCCAAGCTCCTTTAGCTCCCTCTTTACACGTTCTCTGGTCGCAATAATCTTAGCCGTTGTTTCCTTAAAATATGCATCATCCCTGACCGCCTCAACTCCGAGCACCTGCGCCGGAAGGTTCATGGTATAAGAGTTGAATGAAAACTTAACATCATTTAAGTAGCTGATCAGCTTTTCGTTTCCGATACAAAAGCCGATTCTGAGTCCCGCCATGGCACGGGATTTTGAAAAGGTCTGAACCACCAGCAGATTATCATACTTTTCCAAAAGCGGAAGCGCACTCTGCCCCCCAAAGTCCACATATGCCTCATCCACAATGACAACGACATCCCGATTCGCCGCGACGATCTCCTCTACGACCTCAAGGCTCTCAAAAACTCCGGTAGGCGCATTGGGATTCGGGAAAATAATGCCTCCGTTTGGCTGCCTGTAATCTTCCGGACAAATATGCCAGTTTTCATCCAGCGCACAGGTCTTGTACGGAATCCGGTAAAGCTCTGCCCAAACATCATAGAAGGAATAGGTCACATCGGGAAATAAGATGGGTCTGCCACTGTTAAAAAAGGTCATAAACGCCATCGATAATACGTCATCCGAACCGACTCCCACAAAGACCTGCTCCGGCTTCACATGATAATATTCCGCGAGAGCATCCACGAGCGGTGTTGTCTTTGAATCAGGATACAATCTTAACGCACTACAGTCCAGATTTTCTGCCAGTTTTTCGACACCGGGCGCCGGTGGATAAGGGCATTCATTTGTATTCAGCTTGATCATGTTCGGTCTGTTCGGTTGTTCTCCCGCAACATACGGGACTACCTTTCTGACGTTTTCTTCCCACTGCATTATTTATTTTCCTCCGTCCTTCGCCTTAATTCTTCCCTGTACACTTCCGCCTGAGCCGGATTCCCCAATGCCTCATAGCACCGGATCAACCCGTTCAGGCTGTCACACCCGGCGGCACGAAGATTCAGGATCGGCCGCGTCTCGTACACAGCGTTATAATACCATACTGCCGCCTCCTCGAAATCTCCGACGGCCTCATAAAAGCACCCCATTTCAAAACAGATTTCTGAATTGGCTTCCTCCGCTAATACCTTTGAAGTATATTTGAAAAACTGTACCGTATTTCCACTCAGTCTCGCCGCATGTGCGACAACACAGCACGCCTCGGCAATCTCGTCACTGTCCCTTGTTCCATCCTCTGCCGACGCGGTAAAGAAATCAGACGCCCGGAAAAAATCCTCCTTTTCCCCCGCCATCAGGAGTTCGCGCGCATACATCGTATGAAGCCGCTTCGGCAACCGGTATCCTTCCTGACAATGGCGGTAAAAATTCGCCAGATCCCGCCCCGCATGGCTTTCCTCCGGGAGATGACAGATAACGATATCGCTGTCATATACAACCGGCATCAGGCGTACCGTCTCATGGATCGGTGCCTCCCACACAAACTCGCGCAGACGCTTAAAAAGCTTTGGGCGGTATTCCTCGTCATAATTGTACACGGTGGAAAATTGCAATTGGTTTGCGTACTTCATCTGGACGATCTCTACTTCCGGCAGCAGCGTCGCTTTCAGTTGCAGAAAACGCCTCCTGTTCTCCGCATCCAGCACTTCATCCGCATCCGCAGAATATATATATTCCTTCGTTGCCTTGGAAAATGCAAAGTTCCTCGCCGCGCTGAAATCATCCCTCCACACATAGTCATAGACCTGTTGCGTATATTCGGCGGCAATCTGCTTTGTGCTGTCCGCGGAACCGGTATCCACAATCACAATTTCATCCACCAGATCCGCCACACTGTCAAGGCATCTCTTCAGTATTTTTTCTTCATTTTTAACAATCATACACAGGGAAATTGTAATCACTCTGTCGCTCTCTTCTTTCCATTTTATGTGCGAACATTTACATGATACCAAAGCAAAGTCCAGAACGCAAGCGTTATATAGGGCAGGAACGGCACAGGATGTTTTAAATTTCCGTTGTCTGCGATATTATGTTTCACCCCCTGCACAAGGGCAAGAATAGCAAATGCGATCAGCATATGAAAAAGATATTCCATCAGCTGCATTCCAACCGCCGTTTCCGCCACCGCACATACGCTGAATGCATAGCAGTCTGCCTTTCCGTACATCCTTGAAAAAAACAGCAGCTGCAAGGCAATATAAAACAACAATTGCGCAATATTCACTGCCGAAATATTGCCCCGCCCTTCGGCGAGCAGCAGCAATGCCGCCGCTCCGCCTATCCACCATGTAAAATTGTATACCTCGCAGCTTTTGCAGTCCGTTGCACAGGCAAACAGAAGGCTGGCTGCAAGCGCAAACCATAACAGCCCCGTCATCTCAGGCGTGTGCGAAACTCATCCAACACACTGCCCCCTTCCGATGTTACCCTCATGGCTGGTCTGTCCTCCGCCACCGCAGTCTGTTTATATGCCCGGACACTAATCTGATAATCCCCATCCGGCAGATCGTACAGTGGAATCATAAATTGCACCTTTTTCCCCTGCCTGTATTCCCTGTCCACCCCATCATAGGTAAACACAATCGTCTCCCTCAGGCATTCATCCAGTTCCTGCATAGCCTCCGGGAATGTGACCTCAACCCTGTCGGCATAGCCGTAGGTCGTGACATACAACATCCCACTTTCACCGCGCTTAAACACTGGATCATGCGGCTCAAGGATTCTCTCAATTCTCGCCTCTAAGGCAAACTCTGTCACATCGTAAGAAATCTCCGTGACATTTCCAACGTTATCGACCGCATAGCCTGTCACCGTAAAGTCTCCCGAGAAAAGCGGCTCCGCCTTTGTAATGTCGAGCGTGATCACCCCACCTTCCGGATAAAACACTCTTTCACCGAAATTATCCCTGTTCGTGATTTTCAGGTAAAACTCAGCCACTCCCGAAAGTTCATCCGAAGCCGTAACATTTAACGTCACTGTCTCTTCGGTTCGGATAATTGCCTCCCTGTTTTCCAGTCCTTCCAGCCCCACAATAACCGGTCCAACGCAGTCCCCGATCAGCGTGATACCGTTTGTGGCATCCGTTGAGGCATCCGAGTAATAAATCTCTTCTCCGCCCGCCTTTCTGTAGACCGCTCCTGCTCCGGGAATAACGCTGATATACTTTCCATGCATTCCACGATCCAGCGTAAATTTCTGCTCCGCTTCAAGGTTCCTTCCCCGGTCAGAGCGCCTTGTCAGGGAATAAGGGTATAGCTTTAAAGCCGTCGCACCACTGACCGCATAGCGCAGCCTGTCCGCCCTGATCTCTGCATCTGCTGATATGTCTGCCGCAGACGGTGTATAGATCCTGTTCTCCCCGCTGCTGTCCGCACGTCCCCGGATTTCCGTCCGGTAGAGCGTGTAATTCAGCTGATAATCACTTGTCGGCTGTCCGTCCATGTAGGCGCTGTTCGTGAGATGGATCGGTGTGCTGCCGTCACAGCGCACAAAGTAAGTCTTCGGCTCCGCAGCCGCAAAGACGTTCTCTCCGCTCCCGATCTGGAGCTGTCTTGTATACACCTTCCATCGAACACTTTCGGCGTCGATCCGGATATGTGTCGTCGCGCTGATATTACCGGCGACATCCACCGCCGCAAGATGGAGATACTGCGTCCATTCCTTTCCATCGATTGTGAGAGAAGCTGTCGCTGCGGTCGATGCCAGAAATGCCGCTCCCTCTCCGGCGCGGGTTCCCGGCTGTGTATCAATCAGGTAATAGTAGCCATTCACTCCCGATATCAGCGTATTCTTTGTTATGTTCGACCGGCACAGCAGCGCCGTCGAGCCCTGCAGATAGGTTTCCGCCTGATGGTAATAATCCGTCCCGTTATCGGACGGCTTGTGCCATGTCACCGTCACCTGACCGGTTCCCGCAGGCTGCTGTTCCACACTGCCCACATCAATGGCATACGGCGCGGCAAGATCTGTCGCCTTTACGTTCTTCATCTCATGTTCCTCTGTGTAGCCGATTGCCTCAGAGCGCAGCGTCACCATGCCGTCCCCCGCCCTGTCACCGGGCGTCATAACTGAACTGAGAACGGCTGTCTGGTTCACATAGCTGCTCCCGCCGTAGGCCGGTTTGGAGGATATTACTTCACCTTCGCTGCGCCCACAGGTTACTTGTGAGTACGAATAAGTGACATTGGAAATCTCATTGTTTACCCATACTCCTGTCTCGCCATTTATATCCAGACTAACCGTAAAATCCTGCGAAAGATAAACACCCACAACATCCTCCGGGATATCAAAACGATAAGTGCCAGCAAAAGCGTATTCTGCCGAAGCGCCGTGATAACTGCCATCTTCTTCCCAGCTTTCATAGAGAGCCGTCTTTAAAGTCCCTGTAAAATTGGGTAAATCAAACAAATAGACCGAATAGGGACTGCACTTATGGCCATACTTCCAGCGTTCTTCATAAGAGCTTGGAGTTTTCGCCGCAACATCCTTGGTAACATTCAGTTTTTTTGTTCCAATCGTCCCATCACTGTAAACGAAATACACGGTCGTTATAACGTTTTGATCCGAAGGGATATTGTCGCCCCACGCATATGTGCTGGAATGAAATGTCAGTGTTCCGGCGGATGGTGTGCGGAAATAATCTGAACCATCCCCCACCTGAAGGTAACAGGTACCGCCCTCGTCGGCAGTGTGAAAACCTATACTGGCTTTCATGTCATTGTGTGTAAGGGTCTTAGAGTGACCGTAACCGGTATAGCCGCCACTCATGGTTCCATAGAACCGGCTGCCCGCCGTCTTGGAGCTATTGGTATAGCAGTCATCGGAATGACTGTGTACAATCAGTTCTCCGGCATTTCCGCCATAATAGCCTGCGCCGCCGCCCGCTGCCCCGGAGCCGCCGTCTCCGCCTGTAGTCAGGGATGCCTCGCTGCCACCGGCTCCGCCGTTTCCCATCTGAGACGCTGCACCGCCGCCACCGGCAACGGCAAGAAGTCCTCTGCGGTCTGAGTACACTGTCGTCTTTCCGCCGCCATTTCCGAACATACTTCCGGTACCACCGCCGTTATAGCCGTCCCTGCCGCCGACCGTCACCGTCAGCTTCTCGCCCTTCACCAGCCATACCTTCAGCGTGGCGCTGCCGCCCTTACCTCCGCTGCGCGTTCCGTAATCACTTCCCTGTGCGCCGGAAAGCGTGAGCGTATAGATGCCGGAATACGGCACGGTGTATTCCTCCGCATAGCCGGTTCGTCCGAAGTCCCGGCTGGCGCTTATGGTACTGCCAATGTCGTCAACGGCATTGATCTGCTTTGCCTCTGCCATGCCGGGATTGCGGCTCTGGTAAAGCAGATAGGTCTTTCCCTGTCCGTCCGGCTGCCGCCATGAAAGATTGACTGCACCGCTTCCACCATAGGCAAAATAGTTATCCTGCGACTCCAACACCAGCTCCACCCACTGCGCGTAGAGCGTCAGGTCATTTGCCGGCGTAATGCTGTCCCCGGCTCCGCCTGCCGGGAACTGGAATGCCGCGTCATAGTACCAGCCGCCGAAGGAATAGCCGGGACGTTCCGGCTGCGGGAGAATGATACTGTCCGGGGCATAGATTGCGCGGAGGGTGTCAGTATGGGCATTCGGGGCTGAAAACTGATATAAATTCTGTGAGGTACTAAACTTTCCCTCAAACGGAGGCACCATGCTCCATTCACTGAAATGCATCCCCGACATTGTATCACTCAATAGATTTCCACCGTTGCATTCATAACACACTCTGTAGCCAACTGGGGCTGACACCAGAGAAGGATCAACAGCATATGTAGTCTTATACTTTTTTGTAATCGCTGTAATCCCACTATTCCCGGCATAACAGCCGCCGTTCGGATCAATCTGAAGTGTGCTCTCCGACTCTGCCCACTGCGCATAGAGAACAACCGTGCCTGTCAGATCATCCTCCTCACCCGTCCAGTTGTCCGTTGTAAGGTTCCATATCTCCTCTCCGTCCGAAAAGGATCTCCCGCTGCCATCCGGCTTCGTATTCCATCCGGTAAAGGTATATCCTATTCTCCAGTAACAGTTTTCAGACAGGTTCTTAACCGGTGTTACCGTCGCTCCCTCATACTCCGTGCCGTTGTTGTACATATGGATGCTGTCCTCCATGTGCCCGCCCTTACCATGGTCTCTGCCGATAGCATTCGGCTCATACTTCACGCGGTAACGGTTTATGGAAATGGCTTTACAGTTATGAGGTTCAAAGTGATGCCCCTGCTCAAGATTGCTGCAGAAAGGACACAGATAATAGTATCCTCCCTCTTCTCCCCCCACCGACAGTTGTAAGTACTCTATACTTTTGGCCGCATCCCTGCTCATATATATGAAACAGTCTGTTATCCTTTCCCCGCAATCCGCGCAATACGCAAACCAGCCGGAATAGTATTTCTTGAAACATCTGTTTCGTGTAAAAGAAACGTCATGAAACTGTTCCGACGGAGACGAGGAGTCATAGTGGATACACTGCGCTGCTGTCCATTCGACGCGCCAGTACCCCACCGGTACCGTTTCCTTTCGCGGTATATAATAATAATGCTCTCCAGTCTCCAGGGCACGGAGACTGGATGCAATCCCGGTGGATACCGTCTCTCCAGACGGATACCACCGGATATTTTTATCCCCGGCATTGGTCGTCCATGCCTTTCCATCCGGCGAAAAAGTGACATACGGACTGTTATAAATCGTCCTTGCTGCCTCCGCCGGAAACGCCGGAAAAAGCAGTGCCGACAGGATCAGACCGATCGCTGCAAGATATTTTCCTTTTTTCTTCACTGTACATCCCTCCCTTTTCCTTTATACAGAAAAAAGCCCGAACATTTTTGTTCGGACTTTTAAATACTTTCTTAACTTCATCAAACATCAATATATATTCTTAATTGTCTCTCTGTGCATGGCATCTGGTGCAATAATAATACTTTACCAGTATGCCTTCAAAATTTTCCCAATCGTTAGGATCATCCACTCGCTTCTCAGCTTCAACCCAGTCATGATTTTCGTAATTCATGTCTCTGGTCTCTTTCCTTATCGTCTCCCCGCATCTTCCACAGGTGAATTGTGTAATCTCTACAGCGTTACAGCTTGCTTCCTGAACCACCACCGGGTTCTGTAAGTCATGCCCCAGCGGTTCCAGACCTACTCCGTACTCCACATATGCACCGCAGATACCACAACATACATCATAGCTGCCTCCACCAGTACATGATCTTTCATGTCCCCCATAGCTCAATTTATAGACAAATGCCTGATGTCCCTTCGGAGCATCGCTGTTTGCAACCTTGGACTTTTCATATCCGCATACGCTGCAATACGTCCTGTCCTGCCCATACTCGGTACAGGTTGCCGGTATCTTCTCCGTCACATAGGAGTGATCGGTTTTCGCAATGCTCTCCGTTTTGGTTTTGCCGCAGGACGTACAGGTATAGGTCTTCACACCCTCACTGCTGCAGGTGGCTGCCTGTGTCACGCTGCCGCCATCCCATGTACAGGTATGTACCTGCGCCGGAGGATTTGTCACGTTCGGAGCCGGTGTGCCTGTCGGCTGCTTCGTGGCTTTCGGTGTCGCCGTTGGTGCCGCTGTTGCCTCCGGCTGCTTTGTGGTCTTTGGCGTCGCGGTCGGTGCCGCTGTTTCTTCCGGCTGCTTCGTGGCTGCCGGTGTTTCCGTCGGAGCTACTGTCGCCTCCGGCTCTGCTGTCGGCTGCTTTTCCTCTGATGCCTTCGGCGTCGCGGCCGGCGCTGCCGTTGCCTCGGACTCCTCCGCTATTTTCGATGTCGTGGCCGGTGTTGCCGTTGCTTCCTGTGTTGCAGCCGTCCCATCATCCGGTGTCATTTGATCCTCTGCTTTTTCGGACGCTGCTATCTGTTGATCGGCATTCCCCGTACTCGGCATGCTGCCCACCGGTCTCTTCGTCACGCCATATATAGCCAGCCCTCCGCAAGTCAATAAAAGAATGATCAAAATAATACTTATTACCTTCCTTTTCATCTATAAAACCTCCAAATTTCCTTGTCGTTCATCAATCAGCTTACGCTGCTTCAAAATATCATTTGTATTTCACAATACTCCCAACCCTTTTTCAATACTCATTATACAGTGCCTTTATAACTTTTTACAAGCGTTTTTATTTATATTATTATCTTTTTGTTTTATTCTTTCGTTTTGTCCGTTCTCTATGTAGTTTTCAATGTACAATACGTGTTTTTTTGAGATTTACTGGAAATTTAGTAGAAAAAAATTTAATTTTATAGATAATACAAAAATATGTTTTTTTTTACTTGCAATTTTGTTTTTCTTGTGCTATACTTGTTTGTGTAAGTGGCATTAGGTTGTATCCTTGTGATATCCTATTCGCATAATCATCTGTCCGCACACCAGATTGATTATCATCCTCTCGTATCTCGAGCCAAACTTTTGCTGTGCCTTCAAGCATGATTCTCTCCTGCTTAACACAGTCCTCTCCCTTCTCAGGGAACAACCAATCCACGTTTTTTCTCAACAATATTATCTGCAATCTTTTACGACCCGCAGTGTACCGGAAGCAAGCTCTGCATAAAAGGCTTCTACATCCTCTTTATCAAGGTAAATATTTATACGCTGCGCTGCCGTTGCCTCATCTCCATTCACAATCCTCTTTCCCGTCTGGTCAAAAACCTCCTGCACATATATATTCTCCCATATCAATACCGCACCGACATTCACATCATCTCCTTCATCTGCTTTGCTATCTGCCGCCTTGGAATCCGTAATCTTATAGATATGAATCCTGTCTCCGGCACGCAGTACTCCACCTACCACCTGATAGAGATCATCAGCCTTAAAACCGGCAATGACGGGATTCTCCATTTCACCGAGCGCCTCATCCATGCTTTCAAACATTTCACCTGTAAGGAGCACTCCCGGTGCAATGTCAAATACTGCTGCCAGTTCATTCACCTGCTCTGGTCTGCACAGTGCACTCTCCGGAATACAGGTTTTATCCAAAAGCCTTTCTTCAAAATAAAGCATCCGATTCTCTTCTGTAATCAACTGCCCCTTTGGTATTTCCTTAACCGCAACATAAATCTGACCACGCTCATATTTTGTCAGCATACTCTTCTCCAGCTGCAGCATAACCGCAAAAACTGCAACTGCCGCAACCAGAGCTGCAATGATCCCTCCTTTTTTCCATCTGTCTGTCCTGATTTCTCCCATGTTTTTTCTCTTTTTCATCCTCGTCCCATCCCTTTCAGTAAAATTTTCCAACAACATCCACCAGCTTACCTTTTACAGCCGGAACTATAATTCCGAATACTCCCCTGATCTGAAACGAAATCTCACTATATATTCCGGTATGTTCCACTGTAATTCCGTTTGGGGCAGCCTCCTGCCCCAACGTTCCCTGCCAGCAATTCAACGACCCATCTGCATTGACACAACTCACTTCAACAGTATTCTGAACCACGTTATACACGATAAACCGTTCCACACAAACCGAACCGCTTATCAATCCCTTATTGGGACACTTCCATGCATCATCCAGATTCAGATTTCCTTTTATTGCGGCACAATACAGATCAAAAGCATTCTCCGGAGACGCTATCAGAAGGTTATGTGAAATACCATATTCTTCCACATCCACCACTGCCGCTGCGAGATTGGAAGCTGCGAGAGCATCCTCCATATATTGCGACGATGCCCTGAACACCTCCATCTGCATACATGCGCTCAGCAGTACTCCAAGAAACAGTAAAAATCCAACGCCCACTGTCCACCCGATCTGTCCACTCTCAGTATTTTGCAGTGGACACTCTCTTTTCCTCAAAAGCATACGTCCCCCCAAGCTTTCCTCTTATGTGCAATGTGATCGCTTCTCCATAGCCGACACGCATCATCGTCGTTCCCTCCAGACTGATGTCCGATACTCCTGCCTCAGCAAGCTCCTTATTGAGCGCAAGCCTGTCCACTTCCGCGAGCACTCCTTCCGTCTCCATTCTGAGAATATACTTGCGGGCAATCTGATTAATTTCCGCTTTGTCGTTGATCAGTCTGACGCTATCGATATAAGATACAAGCAGAATCGTCATCAACAGGAGGCATACCCCTGCTGCCATAAGATCTCCTACATTTCCCTTTTCCTTCTTCACGATGCCACCCCTGTCAGAATCTGCTGTGCCTTGACCGTCATGGCATCCACCAGTGTCTTTATAAAGGTAGTAAGACTGTCCTTCATCACAACGCAGAGCAGAAGCGCAATAATACACAATCCGACCGTCACCAAAATACCATCAATTCCCTTCTCCTTCTTCAAAGCCTTCTCACGCAACACACTTCCTACCCATCTCATTCCAAATCTAATCTTTTCCATTCTTTTTTCTCCTTTTCTTATTTGTAATTTTTCTATTTCTGTTCTATCTCTTAATTCTTTATGTCTTATTTCTTTGTCTCTTATTTCTTTGTCTCTTATTTCTTTGTCTCTTATTTCTTTGTCTCTTATTTCTTTGTCTCTTATTTCTTTGTCTCTTATTTCTTTGTCTCTTATTTCTTTGTCTCTTATTTCT
>OIZV01000035.1_pt1 | contig 95606 bp, 99 predicted proteins | sample 1588681 | NCBI WGS metagenome assembly OIZV01 (sample SAMN03283281) | human gut metagenome | biome: human-associated habitat; material: feces | host: Homo sapiens | place: Peru | collected 2012 | reverse complement strand
AATCAGTTCAAAATAATCTGCCGGATGGAGCATCGTTTAATTTGCCGGACAACACATAGCGCATATTGAAATTTTAATTCCTGAATTGCTGATTCCTGTAGTTTTTCATTTATCTGCTTTTCTACTTTATTTTCTTCATTCCAATATCCATTTCTTAAATCAACAATATACTCTTCTGCTCCTTGCCATACTTGATTTCTCTCCAAAAAATCTCTAGCCTGTTCTATTACATCATCCACACTTGAGTAATCCACTGAATTTTCTAGTCCAAATTGAATTTCAGCTCTTAATTCTGGAGCAAATTGCTTAATCTTTTCCGGTTTTGTCAAATCATTTTGAATAGTATCTCCAATTACACAAACGATAGAATAATCACTTGGATTTCTAGAGCATCTACCTACAGCTTGAATTATCCTTGTCCGTATTCTTTCTGCATATAATTTTGAAGCTCCCATTCTGGTAATCAAAAATCTTTCTTGCAGATTTGTTGTTTTCGGAAGATTCCAAATAAATAGCAATCTACTCTCATCATCAGAAAAATCTATGCCATCAAAGCGATTTGCTAAGATAACAGTTGCTTCCGGTGCATCTACAAACAATTGTTTTGACTCTTCTATATCTTTTGCTTCAAAAACTTTTGTACTTCCTATATGCTCTGCATAAAACTGTCTAATTGCCTCTGCAGATTGAGAATCTGGGACAAGAAAAACACTTTTTTTACATAAATTTTGAAGTGCCATAACTACATTACCTTGCTCCTCTTCTCCCAAAGACAAATCCGGAAAAGTAAAAAATTTTCTTCCCAATCCCTTTTTATCCCAGTCGTTTACTATTGGCAAACGACATATTTTCTCTATACCAGTAATTCGTTCTAACTCACCGCTTCTTCCTAACGTTGCAGACATTAATACTCTTTGTTTTGCACCTGCAAAAGCTTCAAAAGACATAGTTGGTGCAATCCAAGGACGTATAAGAAGTTTTCTATTTGCAATATAAATATTGCATTCTTGCAAATTCTCCGATATTCTTGAGTATGCATAATAATTGGATGATCCTGCTTCTAATCCTTGTTGCAAAATTGTCTGAAGCTCATCAAGTTTTTCCATTATCAAAGGCATCGGTAACATATTGCACCATGATGCCACCTCTGGAATATACTCATCTTCTAACAAATATTTATAATCTGTTTCACTGATAAAAGGTTTTAACAATTCTGCTATTTCTAAAAATACAGTATTTCCACTATCAATCTGAATAGTCCAATTTGATATTATATAGTCTTCACACGAATGCACATCATCCATGATTAAAATATCCACATCATCAAAAAAAGAATGCAATGCAAAAAAAGAACTATATGTCGTAACTCCTATAGCCTCTGCCATCAAAAAACTGCTTTTATCCTTCGGCAGATAATCTTTCTGTTTCCCACAAAAAGCAATTGCTCTTAACCCATATTTTAAATTTGCCTGCTCGACAACCTGATCAGTCCCTCCCGGATTGTGATGCACTCTGCTTCATTTGGAGCGGAATCTTCAATCGGCATAATGTCAATCGTCCAGCTTCCTATATCCACGACTACCACCCTTTTCGGGAGAGTCTTCATTCTGTCGGCAACTGCCGCATAGCACTGAGGAAATACCGATACCCTTGCAATGTTCATCCGGTACTGCTCGTTGTCAAACCGGAAGGTCACTTCCTTATTTCTCGATAAGTAGTCGATGAAGTCCTGCTTTTCTGCTCCAAAACGGGTGAGCGGTAACCCAACAGATAAAAGGACATTTGCATTTCTCATTCCCCGTCTGTTCAACTCTTTTGCCACCGCTGCAAGCGTAAGCAGATAGAAGTTGTCATTTTCCACTTTCAAGTCTCTTACCTCTAATCTTCTGCCGCCCACCTTGTAGTAGGAACCGTTGTACTCTACCACGTTGTTGAAAAACGCAGGCTCCGTTGTGATTTCCTTTACTCCGGTGGTAAATACCTGACTGACCGTTTTCATGCCGGACCAGCCGTGGTCGATTCCGATTACTTCAATATGTTTATCCATCTTTCTTTTCCTCCTGTTCAAAAACAATTTCTATCTCATGCTCCTTTTCCTCTATTCCAAGCAGCTTTTTCATACATGGAAAACAGTATTTTTCTGACTGTCTGTACGGACATCCGATACATTTATCTTCCTTTTCCTGCTCCACTGCTTTAGGCTGTGCGTCCTCTTTTACACATTTCTTTGCTATACACTGTCTGTTGTTTCCGTAGAAGAATCTGCACCGCATACAGCTTCTCAAATCTCTTTCTAACTTTGCCTGTACTTCAATAACATCTAAAGGCTTTGGAGATTTCTGTACCCTGACGTTAATTCCTATCCACACCACCCGCCTCTCTCTCGGCGGTAAGCCTCTGGATTTTCTCAAGTTTACGGTCTGCCACTCCTGCCGACCTGATCAATGCATAAAACACTAAACCTACAAGTACTGTCAATATCCCTATTCCTATCATCTGCCGCCCCTCCCTGACTGTTCCTGCTTCTTTCTCTGTTCTTCCTCCATTCTCTCTACATACTCCCGAATATCAATCAGATCTTCCAAGTCGTAGATTTTGGAACACATGACATTCTCAATGTTTTCCGGGGTACACTCACCATGCTCGGTAAGTGCCGCTATTACTTTCTGCTTTATTTCTTCCTGCACATCATCCGGCATAGCTGCTATATAATATGGCGGCAGATAGGAAACCTCTGTCTGAACCTCCTTTTCATACTCGTAACTTTTCTCAAAATCACTAATGAATTTTTCTTTTACCAAGATTGCTCTTGTCTTGTTCTCCTCACTGGCTAACTCCACCAGTTCGTCCATGAACTGAATTAACTCTCGCTTTGTCATTGCCATCCTGCATTCTCCTTTTTTGCAATAAAAAGTAGGACCAAGTCAGCTTTATGTAACTTGTCCACACAAGAGCTAATTTAGTCCTACCTAAATATCAAATATTAAATTATCACCTCTTTCAAGGTACACTTCATACACCATCCGAATATTTGATGGTAATTTAGTGTCAAGTTGCTCGGTTTTCAATTTTCAAGATTAAAAATGAGCTCATCCTAATCATTTTTCGCTGTTCTCACAGCATTTTTTCTTAGGACTAAATCAGCGGAAACCCTTGAATTTATTGGTTCCTTACTAACTTGACACTATTATATCATCAGCCCCGACCCGCGCGTTGGGATAAATGGTCTCGCCGCGCAGGGGCTGTGCGCCGCGGCGCAGATACGCCTTGACCTTTTCGCCGTAGAGGAACGGATCGTTCTCCCTGACGATTCCCCACTCCATCAGAAGCGCTGCCGCCCCGGCGGCGATCGGTGTCGCAAAGGAAGTCCCTGTGACCGGAAGAAAGCTGCCGTAGAGGTCAGGCGCGACAATGCCGACGCCCGGTGCAACAAAATCCGGCTTTGCAAGCCCCGCCGTGACGACACCGATCGTCCTCTCCGAATCCGCATATCCTCTGCCGGAAAAGTCCGCATAGGAATCGTAGGTGCCGTCATAGGCGCCGACTGTGATGACCTTCGCGGCGGTCGCGGGTATCGTCAGCGTCACCTCCGGGGTCGGAAGAAAAAATCTTGTCGTCGCGCTCCTCGCCGCCGCACTCGGCAGATAAAAGTAAAACTGCCCTGTCACAAGCCTCACCGCCTCGAGCCGCACCGTCCACACGCCGCTGTCAATATAGTGTCTTCCGACAGGGAGCAGCTCAAGATAAATCTCCTGCGCCGCCTCATAGGGCTGCGGCTCCCCGATGAAGACAAGTATCTGGGTCTGTTCCAGCTGCAAGGTATACTTTCCTCCCTGTATATTCGCCGGCAGCGGCGCTTCCTGCCCGCCGGGTGAGCGCAGCCGGATATTGTAAATATCGCTGTAATTCTTCCACAGCTGGATGCCCAGGCTGTTCTCGTATTCTCCCACCGCCAGTTCGACGCTCTCCACCGCCCCGCCCGCCGCCTGCCCGAAGCTCCCTGCCAGATGCCCGGCGCTCGCCCCGTCATTCCCGCTTCCGACGCAGATTACCGTCCTTCCGATCTCCGCGGCATTGTCCAGAAACCTCTCCAGCAAGGAGCTGCCGTCATGCGCCCCGTAGCTGTTCCCGAAGCTCAGATTGATTACCAGCGGCATCCCAAGCTCCTGCGCCTTCCGCAGCGCCCATGTGACCGCGCGCATGATCTCCGTCGTTCTCGGGAACGACGACGCATCCGGTAGTCCAAGCTTTACAATCAGCAGCTCCGCCTCCGGGGCGACGCCCCTGTACGCTCCCGCTTCCGTCAGCTGCGCCGCACCCAAACCGCCTGCCTGCCCCGCTGCTGTCTCTCCTGCTCCGCCCGGCTCTGCCGCCCCGAACCGGCTGTACCCCGCCGCGATTCCCGCGACCGCTGTGCCATGCCCGCTCGTATCGACTGTTGGCAAAAGATTGTACTGCTCCTGCCTCGACTCTGCCCGCAACGCGGCATTGATCTGTGCCTCGTCAAATTCCGCGCCGGTCCGAAAGCCCTCCGGCGGCTGCGCCCGATCCGTTTTCAGGGTCTGATCCCAGAGATAGCGTATCCGCGTGCTGCCATCCGCCCTTCGGAATACGGGAAGCCGGTAATCTATCCCCTCTCCTGTCAAACAAATGCAAAATTCTAAATAACCGCCTACTCCGCACCGGGGTCAGCGGCAGCCGGATGCGTTCCCCTGTGCTGCGGGCTTCGCCTTTTCCCACGTCCCTCCTGCACCTTCTCAAACACCGCCCTTTCAATGATCGGCTCATGGTGGTCGTACCCCGTCAGCCATTCCTCACGAGGCCTTATATGATTCTTTCCGCCCACAAAATCCTTTTCATACTTCTTCTGGACAATGTTTCCAATGTAGATTTCATTCCGCAATATCTGGCATATCGTGCCGGTGCTCCACTGAAATCTCCCGCCTTTTGGCGCTCTCCTCGTCCTTCCCTTCTCAATTTTAAATTCAATCGGTGTCTTTACACGGTTTGCGTTAAACAACCTTGCGATCTGTGTGGAACTATAGCCTTCCACCTTTAATGAGAAGATTCTTTTCACAATCTCCGCTTCATCCTGCGCAATGACCAATGCGTGTCTGTCATCTGGGTCTTTTTCATACCCAAAAGGACTGTTCCCGCTGATATACTGCCCCTGCTCCTTTCTCACGGCAAGGGAGGAACGTACCTTCAGCGACAGATCCTTGCTATACAGGTCATAGAGCAGATTCCTGAAATTTACATCAATATCTGCAATCCCCCCCTGATAGTCTGCACTGTCATAGTTGTCATTCACCGACAGGAACCGCACTCCCAGAAACGGAAAAATCTGTTCCAGATAAGCCCCTAGCTCAATATAATCCCTTGCAAATCTCGAGAAATCCTTTACTACGATGCAGCTTATCTCCGAATCCCTTACCTGCTCCAAAAGCTTCTGCACACCGGGGCGCTCAAAATTTGTCCCCGTATAGCCGTCATCGCAGAACTCAGATAATTCATAATCCGAAAACTTCTCTGCGACAAACTTGCGCAAAAGCATTCTCTGCATTCCGATACTATTGCTTTCTTCCTTATCCTTCGCATCCTCCTTTGACACCCGCATATAAATGGCAATCAGATACTTTTTCACTCAACCCTCACCTTCCAAATCGGAAAATAACTTTAATCCTATGATCCCGATAGACCTCAATTCTGCTGATCAGCGTATTTACCACCTCCGCCGTCAGTTCCACCCCTTCATCCCCTTCAACAACCGCCCGCAGGAAATGATTTTTCTGCTCTGTCTCCTCATCGATTGCCCGAAGCTTTTCCGCAATATCCGCGCACTGTTTCCGGCAGACAAGAATTTTCTTAGCATTTTCCTCTTTTAAATGCCGAAAGCTCCTCTCATCCATCTCCCCCATGCGATACCTCAGGTACTGCTCGCTTCCAAGCCTTTTCGTATTTTCCATTTTCCTGCCGAGCCTCATAAGCTCCCTTCGCCATCCCCTCTTCGCCCTCTCCGCCTCCATACGATTGCTCTCCACGAGCGTATCTGTCCGCATGTCAGGCAGCGCGAACTCCTGCCAGATCGCCGCTTTCACAAGATTGCTTAAGGTCTGTAAGCCTATGCTCTTTGTGACACATCTTTCGTCATCAATACGGTCTGCCATGGGACAGTTATAGCGGTATCTCCTCACCTTCGCCTTGGAACAAAGCTCCTTTACGGCGGAGCTACGCTTCATTTTTGCACCGCAGTCCCCACAGAAAAGCACATCCGCAAAAAGATCCGCATCCGGCGGAACCGTTTCGGAAGAGTCCTTCTGCTTACAGGACTCCGAAGGCTTTTCGAGCCTTTCGGCAGCCGCCTGAAACATCTCCTCGCTGATCAGTGCCTCATGCGTATGCTCCCTGACCGCCCGGTCGCCGGAAGCAATGCCACATCTGCCCTGCATCCCATAACCCTTTCCGCCGGTTCTCCCCCGCACCAGACAGCCGGTATAGACCGGATTCGTCAGAAGCATTCGGATCGTTCCCCTCGACCACTCCTGCAGCGCTTCCCCTGCCGGACAGTGAATCTGTCCCGTCCTGTGATACTCCGCCGGTCTGACGATCCGCTCTTCGTAAAGCCAAAGTGCAATCTGCTTCATGTTCCTGCCAGAGAGAAACATCTCATAGATTTTTTTCACAATATCCGAGGTAGTTTCCTCTACGAAAAGGCATTTTTTACCGCCTGCCCACTCCGCACGGTATCCATAAGGCGGCACACCGCCCGTGAAGCCTCCCTGTTCCCGCTTTGCCTGCCTGCTGGACTTCACCTTCACGGCGATGTCCCTCGCGTACATTTCGTTCACAAGGTTTTTCAGATTTACACCCAAGGTTTCATTCTGCCCGGATCTATCCGCACTGTCAAAATGATCCGTGACAGCAACGAAGCGCACCCCCATAAACGGGAAAATCCTTTCCAGATAGTTTCCGGTCTCAATATGGTTTCTACCGAAACGGGACAAATCCTTCACAACAATGCAGTCTATCTTACGCATCCTCACATCCCGCATCATGCGTTCAAAACCTTCTCTCCTGAAATTTGTCCCCGTTTTTCCGATATCCGTGTAGCAGCCGGATAAAACCATATCCTCCCGCCCGTCGATATAAGCCTTTGCAATCGCTATCTGCGTCTCAATGGACTCATTCTTTCTTTCATCAGAATCCACCGATAATCTTGCATATATTCCGACGGAATAGCTGCACCGGCTCAAGCTAACCTTCCCTCCTCTCATCCGTGCCCACGCATCCGCAATCCCTTTCGCGATACCGAAACTCCAGCGATACTCTTTTATCCTCACAGACAAGAATACGCCTTACAAAAGAAACAAGCGTCAGACGGTCAAGCTCCGTTATCTGCATCACATTTTCCATCCGTTCCATGTTGCTTTCCGCCTCCACCGGCTTCAGAAGCTTCTCTCTCGTTTCTTCCTGACGCGTGATTGCCCATTGAAGCTCCTGACGGCGTTTTTCATAAATTTCACCGAAATCCCGGAAATCTTCCTCGGTTATAATCCCTCTCTTCCAATCCTCATATAATCCGGCTCTGAGCCCGAGATATTTGTCCCGTTCACTTTGCAGCCTTTCGATTTCCTTCTCAAAGGCAGCCGCCTCTCCGAAGCCGTTTTCCATCCGTTCAATGCCCTCAAAGACCTTGCCTTGATCCAACAGCGACGCCGCCTGTGTCCGGAGTCCGGTCAGCACCAGACGCCCCAACGTCTCCTCTGAAATCCTGTGTCTGCTGCAATTACCGCCCCGATTCTTCGTCGGACAGATAAAGGAAACGCTTACCTTTCCCTTGTAACGGTTTACCCTGCGTATCATCGGCTTCATACAGTCGCCGCAAAACAGGATTCCCGCATAAATATGGGGTCTCTTCTCCCCTCCTGCACGGGTGTCGGTCTGTAACAGGTCCTGTACGATTCCAAAGTCTTCCTTTGAGATAATGGCTTCGTGTGCCCCCTGTACCTTCGCCCATTCCTCCTCCGGCTTCCTGACCGATTTCTTTACCTTGTAATTGATCCTTTCCTCCCTCCCCTGCACCAAGGTTCCGGTATAGTTCTCATTGGTCAGTATCCTCTTCACCGCAACTGCCGACCACTTTGCCCGTACTCCCGCCGCAAAGCCTGTCTGAAACCTCTCACCCCGCATTTTCTTATATTCCATGGGAGAGAGTACCCCCATATCATCCAGCCTCTCCGCAATCGCATGGTTACTATAGCCCTCTATCTTCCACGCGAAAATCCTTTTCACAATACCGGCCGCATATTCATCCGGCACGAGCAGATTCCGGTTATCCTTACACTTCCGGTAGCCATAGACCGCAAAGGCTCCAATGAAATCTCCGTTCTCCCTCTTGATCCTCTGGTGGCTCCTCACCTTGCCGGAAATATCTCTGGCATAAGAGTCATTCACAAAATTTTTAACCGGGACAACCAACGACCTCTCATTATAGTCTGCGGTCAGTGAATCAAAATGGTCTGTCAAGGCAATAAAGCGCACAGAAAAAGCCGGGAAGGTCTTTTGAATCAACCGCCCGGCTTCAATATAATCTCGTCCTAATCTGGACAAATCCTTCACAATCACACAGTTCACGTTTCCGGCTTCCACGTCCCTCATCATACGCTGAAATTCCGGTCTGTCAAAATTCGTTCCCGAATAACCGTCATCTGCATAGATGTCATAGATCTCCATGCTATCCTGCTTTTTGATAAAGCTGCAAATCATGTCCCTCTGTGAACAGATACTGTTGCTTTCCGTCCTGCCGCCCCCGGCATCCGCGCCACGCCCGGCGGCGATGTCGTCACGGCTCAGACGGAGATAAATGGCTACATGGTATTTTCCCTGTGATACTGCTGCGTCCATACCGCGCCTTCTTTATCTGCTTTCCTCCATTTTATTTCATTTGCAGCCTGTCCTATGACATGGAATAGCCTTATAAATATTTCTTCATGGACAGATGGTTTTTTTCATCGCTGTACTCATACCGCATTTCATCCATGTTTTTCTTTACAATATAGATGCCCAGCCCTCCTATCTTCCTCTCCTCCGCTGACAGAGTAACATCCGGATCCTCCTTTTCCAACGGATTATACGGAATCCCGCCATCGATAAAGGTCATACAGACTGCCTTCGGCTCGTCCTGTAGCTCTATTTTGACGGTTGCCTTTCCGACGCCATCCTTATAGGCATAAAAGGAAATGTTGCTGAATATTTCATCGACCGCAATATCCATCTGCATTTTTGTTTTCATCGGGCAGTCATTGCTATCAAGGAAATCATCTACGAACTCAGTGACCACATCTATGTTTTCGATAGTAGCGTCAACTGTTATCTCTTTCATAGGCTATTCCTCCATTTTCTTCTTATACTCAAGGCACAGCATCGTGATATCGTCGAACTGGTCGTTATCTCCTACAAAAGCATCAATATCCTCCTTCACAAGCTTTAATGTCTGCTCAGGATTGCAGTCTAAGCACTTCTCATTCAGAACCTTATGAAGCCGATCCATTCCGTACAGCTGATTATCCTTATCCGTTGCTTCCGTCACACCGTCCGTATACTGGAAAATCTTATCTCCGATATTGAGCTGTATTTTCTGCTCCTTATACTTTATGTTCTCCATACCCGCTAATACAAATCCCGGGCGGATCTTGTACGCCTCATATCCTCCATCCTTGCGGTAGATAAACGGCATCTCATGCCCCGCATTCGCATAGCGGAACTCACCGGTTACAAGGTCAAGGACACCTTCAAATGCGGTGATGAACATGCCATTGTCATTGGATTCACACAGGATGTTGTTTACCTCCGTGAAGACCTCTCCCAGATCCCTACCCGGCTGTGTGTGATCCTTTATCAGTGTTTTTCCGATTACCATAAACAGCGCCGCCGGAACACCCTTTCCGGAAACGTCCGCTATTACAATCGCCACATGTCTTTCATCCACCATGAAGAAATCATAGAAGTCTCCGCCTACTTCCTTTGCGGGAGTCATGGTTGCGTAAATGTCCAGCTCATCCCTGTCCGGGAACGCCGGAAAGATACAGGGAAGCATAGAAGACTGGATCTGTGTTGCAACATTCAGCTCTGCGCCGATGCGCTCCTTTTCTGCCGTTACAACCGTCAGGTCCTTTATGTAATCCTCCAGTCTTTCCATCATGTAGTTGAAGGACTGCCCAAGGGCTTCAATTTCATCTCCCGTTTTGATCTCAATTTCCTGTTTTGAAAAATTGCCTGTCTTTGTAATTTCTGTCGTAAATTCGGAAAGCTTTTCTACCGGATTTAAAACCATCCATTTCACTAGCAGAATATAGAGCAGCAAAGCAGCACAGATAATGCAGAAGGAAATTCCGAGCATATTATACAAAAAGCCGTTCAGGTGATCCCGGACCTCCTGCATATCAAGAATATACTGTATCTCTGCGATTGCCTGCCCGTTTTCGTCCAGAATCGGAGCGACAGCCGTATAATTATAGCCGTAGCTGTTGTCCGTCACGAGCGGCTCCTCTGTGCCCTTATTCTCTGCATACATTCCCCATATCAGGAGATATTTCTGCAGATCCGCTTCGTCGTTGGCGGCATCCGTGTACAATACATCCGTCCCGTAAGTCAGCTGGTTCGCCGGGTCATCACCCATTTCCGGCACGCAGCCGTCAATGTAAAAGGTCACGCTGTCTTCATCCGGAATTACCAGGGACAGATAAGTAATTTCCCCATCCCGCTTTATGGTATTCAGTATATTTTCTACGCGGCCGTACGCTTCACTGTTCTCTCCTCCGTCACTGATGATCATCCGGACATCCTCTTTGTCCAGCATCGTTGCCACGCTCTTGCTTCCGCTGATAACTCTCTGGGCATACATTTCTTCCAGATAATCCTTTGATGACAGATAGCTGAAGGCGGAAATCGTAACCGTTAAAGCTACTCCCAGTACAGCCAGAGACAATATAAATTTAGGCAATAATTTTATCTTCATCGCTCCATATTCCTTTCTGATCCTTTACAATAAACTGTCTCATCCGCAAGTATAAATTTTAACTCCCATAGAAACGGTTGATGCTTCGTCTGTCATCAGCTGCCGGAGCTTATCAAGGTTTTTCTGCACCCATTCCCATTCCTTCTGATAGGCATCGCCCTCCGCGTCCTGCCTGAGCAGGATCAGATCTTCCAGCAGATAGGCGCAGAAGGTGTCAAATATGTGCTCTTTCTTTGTGATCTCGTTCCCCGAAGAAGCGATTTCCGAACACTCCAGCTGAATGTCTGTGTAGCCGCTGTTTGAAAATAATCCGGGCAGTTCCGCGCCCATATTTCTCTTGCCTGCATACGGATCGGCAGAAAGCACTTGAAGAAATTCCTTGTAGATTCCGTCCGGATCCGGATTCATATAGCTTGTGCTGTCATCCGGTTCTATTGCGATAAGCTTTCCTCCCGGTGCCAGAAAAGTCTTCAATCTTTTTAAAATGTCCTCCTGCTCTTTCGTGTGCATCAGCATAAAGGAGCAGTGGATGATGTCGAATGCATGGATATTTTCTTTCTGCATGATCTGCTGCAGCTTTTCCGTAAAATCCTCTGTTGCAACATCACAGGCATAAAAGGAAAGCACGTCATTTCCGAATCTTTCTCTTGCCTGATCCACTAACTGATCCAGACAATCAATTCCGATAATCTTCTTGAAATTTTTATCGGAAAAACGTTCCTTCGTCTTCCAGCCATTATTACAACCCACATCTAAAAGGGTTAAGCCCTTGCGTCCGTCGATCACCTTCTGGTAGATCGGCTGTTCATATTCCGAAAGCAGCCTGCCCTGAATCATCAATCTCTTTAATTCCACTTCATCCAAAAATACATTTTGTTCCATCGTCTGCCCCTCCTAAATTGTCACATAAAGATAGTTAAACACCAGTTTTCTCTGATAGTCGTAATACTTTGATTTTTCCTTTATCAGCCGCATTGCCGCACGATCCACCTCATCCCCCCGCAGATCAAAAGGATTATACGAATTGACATTATCCCGGATACGCAGTATGTATTCCCCATCGTTATCCATTACCTTGACCGAAACATAATACTTTTTGCCGGTATTGTTCAATCCATATTTCATTATATTTACAAGCAGCTCTTCCACAATCAGGCTGATGAAAAAGGACTGCTTATAATCGAGCTCCCACTCCTCACACAATCGATTCAGATTATCCGACAGTTCTTCCATACTTCCTTCTTCGATTGTGTAATAGCCTTCATAGACCCGGTTCGTAAATTTGTATTTTTCTTCGATGTATTTTCTGATGTTTCCAAACACCTGCGCCAGCAGAACCGTCAGCAGACATACCGCTTCACTGATTGCATAAACAAGCGCAAGACCAATAATTCCCTTCTTATCGATCAGCCAGAAGCCAAACACCAGCATAAGAACAAAGTTGCGCAGAAGCGACAGACCGGACGCATAGCGCGTCTTACCTATGGTCTGCCAGAAGGAAGTCGTTACGACATTCACTCCCGCCAACGCCACACTGACTGCGTAAATCCGGAAGGCTGTGACCGCTGTTCCCATTGCCGCGCTGTCGTTCAGTCCAAAGAAAGCCAGTATTCCCTCCGCTCCGAATGCAAAGCAAAGAGCAATCAGGATTCCCGCTGCCACGACAATGCGGAGTCCGTCACGGTAGACTGCCAGCATTCCCTTCCAATCCTTCTCACCGCCCAGAATGGAAATTACCGTGGATGCCGCCGTTCCGGCACCGTCATACATTGCACCCGGAATCGTACTCATGGTGTATATGACGCTGAATACTGCCACCGAGAAAGTACCGTTTCCGGAATTTCCCTTTAAAAGCATTGTATTGAATACCAGCATGACCACCGCCTGAAAAATGAAAGCAGAGCCTACGCCAAAACCATTTCCCACAAATTCTTTAATCTCATCGACTGTCGGCAGATGGAAATGGAATTTCAAAAGCGCCTCTTTTTTCAGGAAATGAATAAGAAGCACCAGGCTTCCCACTGTCTCCGCAATGCACAAGGACGCAGAAGCTCCCACGAGCCCCCAGTTCCAGACCTTCATAAACAGTAAATCCAGGCTCAGATTCGTAACAATGACACCCGCCGAGGAAATAGCTGCAAGCCTTGGATCTCCATCCGTCCGCACTGCTGCTGAAAGAATGTGATAAAGTACAAATATCGGGGCAGAGAAAAAAACTATCGTCAGATATTGTAATGCCTGCGACAAAAGCTCCGGTGTTGCACCAAGAAACCTGCACAGTACGTTGCGAAACAAAAGGGACAGCAATGCAAAAAGCACTCCCAATGCCAGTCCGGCACTCAATACCGAACCCAATGCTCTGTTTGCGCCTTTCACATCCGCCGCACCAAGCTTTTTCCCAATCGATACCGCGGCGCCGCCGCCTAACGTAATTCCCATGAGCGAATAAAGCAGGAAAATCGGTGTTGCAATGTTTGCCACCGCCAGACCGGTACTCCCCACAAAGTTACCCACCAGAGTTGCATCCACGAGCGTAGATACGGTAACTCCCATGGAAGAGCATACCCCCCAGAACAAAAAGGTTCTGTATGCACTTTTTGCATATTTTGTTTCCATATTTTTGTGCCTTTCATCTATATAGTATCTAAAAAAAGCAACAGTGTTAATTTCTGCTGCTTCTTTCATTTTATTTTCAATGCCTACATAATTGTCAAAATATCTGAAAAGCCCGTAACCTCAAACACTTCAGCAATCACTTCATTTACATTCTTCACTACCATGCTTCCCTGCCTGCTCATTCTCTTCTGTGCTGCCAGCAGAATACGCAGACCCGCCGAAGATATGTATTCCAGTTTTTCAAAATTAAACGTAAGCTCCGTGATACCGTCCAATGCCTGCTTCAACTCTGTTTCCAGCATCGGAGAAGTTGTTGTATCAAGTCTTCCCTCCAGTAGAATTTCCAGTCTGGTTCCTTCCTGATTCTTATTAATCGTCATTTGCTTTCCCTCCATTCACTTAGCATCCACATCTATTTCCTGTACATTTCATACTGTTTTTCACAAAAGGCACACTTATCCATTATAATATCACAAAAACAATCGCAATGTCAATTTTTTGCTTTCATTTTCGTTGTGATTCCTTGATTTTTCCGACTTCTTGCTGACCTGACAATATAGTAACACGCTCCCCACTGTCTAACACTGCCAGCAGGATTCCAGCACCAGACAGTGAAAGTCCCTGCGAGGGCAGCTGCTGGATACACGAATCCCATGCGGGATCAACCGCCTCATAAAAGAACCGCTTGGGCTTCTCGACATATTCGATCTCCTCCAGCTCCGCGATATTCTCGACCAGTCCCTCCGGCACGGTCAGCAGAGCATACCCGGCAATCAGATATTCCACCGTCACGCCAAGCCTCCCCAGCACATCCAACGACCCGTGGTACTTCACGATCAGCTCCCATGTCCTCATCTCACTGTCAAAGCCTACATTCAGCTCCTCCGTCCTAAGCCTCGTCTCCTCCGGTGTCTGCAACGCCAGCTGCAGCAGATCCTCCAGCTTCTGATTCATTCCGTTCCCCCATGCGGTCTCCTCAAAAAAATCTATGCCGTGGTGCTCCCGTTTGTGATATACTATCACTTATAGTATAGAATAGGAGCGTGGAATCTGATGCGATTTGCACTGGTCGATGATGCTGCGGCGGAAAGGGAGCTCGCCGGCAGGCTGTTTTCTTCCTTCTCCGAGGAAATGCATACGGAATTTGAGGTAGATATCTTCGAGAGCGGCGAGGCATTTCTCTCCGCATTTGTCCCCTACACCTATGACATCGTGTTTATGGATATTTATATGGGCGGCATGAGCGGAATCGACACCGCAAAGAAAATGCGCGAAACCGACAGCCGCTCGCTGCTGATCTTCCTCACCTCCAGCGGGGAACACATGGGACAGGCTTTTTCCGTCCACGCCTTTGATTACATTGAAAAGCCGCTTGACAGGGATAAATTTTTCACCTGCCTGACAGATTCCCTTGCGCTTCTCCCGAAGCCCGAGGATTACCTGTCCTTCTCCTCAAATGGTTTGGACATCCGGCTCTTTTACAGCGAGATTACCTGTCTATCCTCCTCCGGGCATTCCACGATCGTGCAATGCGTCTCCGGCAGGGAATACACCGTCTACTCCGCATTCTCTGTCTTTACAAAGCCGCTCGAGGAGGATGGACGCTTTCTGCTGGTCAGCCGCGGAATCCTCGTTAACATGGACCATATCACCGGCTTTCAGAGAAATGCCTGTCTCCTGCAAAACGGTCTGACCGTCTCTGTCACGCAGCGGAAGCTGCGCCAGCTGACCCAGACCTGGCACAATTACAATTTTGCAAAATTTCATAACTCCATGCCAGAAAGGAATGAACTCACATGAATTATTTATCCGAAATATTTTCATTTGCGATACTGCTTCCGGCTGCTGTGCTGTGTCTGCTTCCCATGCGGAACCAGCTGCGCATGTCCATCCGGAAGCTGTGCTTTGTGACGGGCGGACTGTTTGTTGTCCTGATACCGCTCTGCGCTGCCCTTGTCACCTTTGCCGACCTTCCGACCAACTACGTGCTCCTGCCTCTGGTAGCGGCACTTTTTGTGTGTTATCACAAGGTGGTCAGGGCACATATCTTTACAAATGCGTCCGTCTTTCTGCTGGTCATGGCTATGATGTCCTTCCCCACGCTGATTGCACTCGCCATCGACTGCCGCGTGCATCCGCTGGAGGGTTCTCTGTCCCATTGCCCTCTTGTCAGTGGCATCCAGCTCGCCATAAGCGTACTGTTCCTGCTGCTATATGCGTGGTTCTTCTACCGCTTTCTCGGAAATCTCGTTGATTTTCTGGAATCTCCCCGCGTGTGGGGTGTCGCCCTCCCCATTCCGCTGCTTTTCATCCTGCTCAACATCATGATAATGCCGCATAAATACGAAACCATGTATGTCAACCGGGTCTACTCGATCTATCTTATCTACATAGCCCTCGCATTCTTCCTGTTCAATGTCATCTATGTGATCTTCTATATGATGACGGTAGAGCTTCGCCGGAGTTCCCAGGACAGGGAGCGCATCCGTTTCTTCGAGATGCAGGAAGGCCACTATCTCGCACAGCAGCGCTACATCACGGAATCCTCGAGGCAGCGCCATGATTTCCGCCAGCAGCTCTTAACCATCGCCCAGATGGCACAGGATAAGGATTACGAGGCGCTGACAAGCCATCTTTCGGAGTACATTTCCTCCCTCCCGGAGTCCCTGACGACCTATTGCCTGAACATTCCGGTCAATGCCCTGCTGAATTATTATGCGCCGAGAATGGACGCTGACGGAATCCGCCGCAGCTGGAAAATCAGCCTTCCGAACCACCTTCAGGTCACGGACACCGAGCTCTGCGGTCTTCTCGGCAACCTGCTGGAAAATGTATATTATGGCTGCCAGACCCTTCCGCCGGAGAAAAGATATCACAATTTAACGATCCAGACCCGGCACGACAGCTGTCTCTATATCATCTCCTCAAACAGCTTTGACGGCTTTGTAAAGCAAAAGGACGGCTCTTACCTCTCCACCCATAAGGGCGGCTCCGGCATCGGGCTGACCTCCATCGCCACCGTGGCAGAAAAATACGGCGGCATGGCTAAATTCTCCCACACCGCCGATTGTTTTACGATCGATATTGTCATCCAGAAATAATCTTTATTCTTCTGCTCCTTTTCTCGCCTTCACAAACAGGAAGCCTCCTGCTCCGAGAACAATCACCGCCAGCGCGGTCAGAAGCACCCATGCCGGATGGAAGCTGCCGGCTGCACTTACCTCCTCCGCAGCCGCCGGATTCACTGGGTCTTCAAGGGTTCCGGGCTCCATCGACTGTCTGTCAACGATGATCGTGTAGTCCGAGGCATGTGTGAAGGTCAGACCGACCTCTCCCTCACCGTCTATCTCACCGGCACAGATAAATTCCAGCCCGCCGGTCGATTCGTTATAATAGAACAGGTTCGCAAAGAATCCGGCATTCTTCTTATCCATATTCACCGTAAGCGTCGCCTTGAAGCCAAACTCACCGTCGTACGCAAGCGTCAGGTTGATGGAATATCTCTCTCCGGTAACATTGTTGATGACCTCGACCGGAATCGTCCTTCCGGCTTCCGCGCCGAACACCACACCGAGATCAATATCCTTCGCCTTTTCTGCCGTGACATCCCTGCCGTTCACCGTCCAGGTAATGCCGTCTCCCATATGGAAAACTACCGCCACATTTCTGCCTCTGATGGTGTCAAAAATATCTCCCGGCACAACTGTCGTACCGTTCATTTCCACATCGACAACATCGTTATCCGCCATATTCTCCAGCTGCTTCTCAATCAGTTCCCAGCTGTTCTTTTCGGTATCTCCCTTGAGGTACGGCATTCCCGCATCCGGCACAGGCGTCCCTGTCGGCTCCGCTGTCGGTGCCGCTGTAGGCTTTGTCGCCGGAACCGGTGATATCGAAGGCTTAGGTGCCGGTGTCGCCGTGGGCTTTGCTGTAGGCGCTGCTGTCGGTGCCGGGGTTGCCGTAGGTGCCGCCGTCGGGGCCGGGGTTGCTGTCGGGGCCGGCGTCTGCTCCGGGGTCGGCGCAGGTGTCGGTGCCAGCTTTGCGATCGTCTCCGTGTAACTGTGTCCGCACTCGCTGCAGGTATAGGTCAAAACTCCCTCTTCCTCCGTGGTTGCCTCCTTCGTCACAGCGCTTGTATAGCTGTGCGCCGTCTTCGGAATCGATGTTCCCACAGACAGCGTTATGCCACACTCCGTACATACCGTGTCTCCGGTATAGCCCTCCGCCTTACAGGTCGCATCCACCGCTCCGCTCACCGTCGTCAGCACATGCTCACATCTGCTTCGCGTCAGCACGATCTCAACGCTCTCGATCTCATAATTGCCCTTATCGCTTCCGCTGTAAACTGCCGTTGCAGTCACTGCTGTCTCATCAATCAGTTCCAGCGCGGCATCCGCTTCTTCCCAGCTCCAGCCCTGCGGCAGAGCTGCCTCTCCGACCGTCTTTACACTGTGCGCGGGTGCCATTGCCGTCTGCGGCATATTCTGCGGGCAGAGTGCCCTGTTGACCTTAAGGGTCACTGTCGTCTCCGCCGTGCCCCAGTTGCTGTCCGCCGAGGTAAATACCACCTCATACGGCGTTGCGTCGCCATCGGAAACAGAAGGTCGCACCGTCCCGTCCTTCCATGCGAAGGTTCCGGCTACGTTTCCGGCGCCGCCGCTCAGCTGGCTCTCCGCAAGTGTCTGTCCGTAGGTGATCGCTGCCGCCGTCGGCTTCTCCGTGATCTCAGGCGTTGCCTTTCCAAGTGCGAGCGTTACCACTGCCGTCGTCGGCTTATAGTTTACATTATCCGTCGGTGTAAAGACAGCCACATAGCCCTCGTTATCCACCGTCGGTACGATGTCCGGGTTCTCCCAGCTCCAGCTGCCATCCACGGTCACCTCATTGTCTCCGACCGTCCATGTCACAACGCCGCCCGTCCAGATACCGTCGGTCGCCGGTACATAGCCGCTCATCGGCACAAGCTCACCGAGTGTCCTCACTCCATCATAACTAATACTTACGCTGTCATCCAGAACAGGCGCTTTCGCTTTCGGCTCTGCGGGAACAACGGTAATAGCAATCTGGTTCTGATATGTCTTGTAGCTTTCCTTCACCGAATGACGGAGGTAATAGGTCGCCGATGTCGTTCCGACGGCAGGCACGCTCTCCGGTTCCAGCCATTCAAAGCTGCCCTCTACCTCGTTCATGTGCACGTCATAGAAGACGCTTCCCCCGCTCTTTAAGGTCAGTGCGGAAAGCTTCTGACCGTAAGTCAGCTCATTGCTTCCATCAATTTCCACCTCATCCCTTCCCTGAAACTCCAGCCAGTCGACAACTTCGATCCTCCAGCCCGAATCTCCGAGAATCTCATAATTTTCCGTGAAGATTTTGTAAGTGATCCATGCCTGTTTTGTCCCGTTTTCTATCTCACTTGCCGTAACCTGCCTCAGCCTGTAGGACAGGTTTCCGTTCTCATCTACCACAGCCGTTCCTTCTAAAATATTAGAGAAGTCATCAACCTTCACACTGTAGGTAATCTTGCCGCAATCCTCGGGCGGATTCGGAAAAAACTTATCTCTGGGAACCGTTACCGTTTCGCCCGTCCAGTCTCTATAGGACACATATTCCCCATACTGCATCCCGTTTCGGTATTTCGCCTTAGAGATCGCAAATTTCACGCTTACGCTGAGCATCCCCGTATAATCCGGTGTCTCCGGCACATAAGCCCTGACGCACCATTCTCCCGCCTTTACCGGAACCTCAGTCGTGTAAGCGTCATCTTCCGGCGGAGCTCCGTTGTCCGGTACCTTTGCATACTCATAGATCACCGTTCCGTACTTTGTCGTCACATTTGGTGCGGGTACCGCATCCTTCGCGTAGGTGTAATCGGCACAGGTCAACGCTGAGGTAAATTCATTCCTTGCCTGCCTGATCTGAAAGCTCTTCTCAAGTACGCCCTGATAATTGCCCTGACCCACAATGCTCACCGTCGCTGTTCCTGCATGCACATTGTCACGATAGGAAACCTGATAGTCCGTGCCGTTTGTCAGCGTCCGCTCCATATTGTAGCTGTCCGTCCACTTTACCACCGGCTCCGGAGTCTGCGCCGCGCCGCTGTACTCGCTGTCTGCGATACCCTCCACCGCAAGGGAGCTGATGTCCTTCGGCGTGATTACTACCTTGACGTCGCACGCCACATCCTCGTAGATGTCATTCAGTCCGTCCGCACTTGTCACCGTAAAGATCACGCGATAGGTTCTTTCCTCTCCTACCTCCGGCACAAGATCAAGCTCCGTATTGTCCGCCGCCAGAGACCACGTTCCTTCTAATACCGTCTCTCCATCCAACTGGCAGACTCTGCCACCGGTAAGCTGCAAATCTCCCGCCTTCGTACCGTATTCTCCGGTAAGCGTCGGATTCTCCTTCAGAACCGGAAGCTGTTTCTTCGTCGTGAAATTCAGACGCTGCACCTGCCCCACATTTTTCATCGCATCCTCTGTCACCAGATAGATTGCGTACTCCGTATGATAGTGCAGCCCCTCCAGAGGGATGCTCTGCTTCTGCCCCACCTGTTCCTCAGAGACAGAAACAGGCGTACATCCAGGCAATGCCACCAGTTCATCGAAGGATGGTGTCGCCTTCACGCCAAGGGAGGAATTGCTGTCACAATAATAATAGTAAAGCGTTCCCGCCTCATCCATTGTAAATTCAACGTCTGCGTCATTTGATCCGATGCTCTCCGCCGGCACAGAGGCAACAAGCCCCGGTGCGGTGTTGTCAATGACAATGCCGTCCGAGCAGATGATATCGCTCCGGTTGCCCGCATTATCCACCGCATAGGCGTACACGACATAGCTGCCGTCCGCATCCAGCGTAAACCTGCCGTCCGTGGCTTCCGTAAAGCTCCGCTCCAGTTCCCGCAGCTGCTCTGCGGTCAGCACCTGATAATTCGCAGGGTTCTCTACCGGATGGGCATAGTAATAATAGGTCTGTATGCCGGAGAGCGCGTCCGTGGCGCGGATTGCCATCGGGGCAGACTGCGCCCTGAGTTCAAAGGTAATGGGCTTCTCCAGATTCTTCCAGTTACTCAGTCCGAAGGAAATGCCGTCGGATTCTCCGGTAAAGACAGGCGCCGCCTTCTCTACCTTAATCACCTCCGTCAGCTGCTTGATATCGGAGAGATAACCGGTTCCATCCTCCCTCAGATAATAGTCCAGCTGAACACCGTCCGCTCCGGTCTCCGTGTCATAGAAGATACTTGCCGCATAGCCGTCCTTCTGGGAAAAGCTGATGGTATAGCCCTCCGGCGCGGCCAGCTCGGCGCAATTCGTCCAGCCGTCCGCTCCCAGCCCTTTCACGGCAGGAGTGACATCCATGGGTTTATACTTGATGTAGAAGGTACCCCTCGTAGAATTTATATACTCGCCGATTCCCTCAATCCACACAGTCGCATAGTCGCCGACTTCTATATTGTCCTCATATCTTTGGACAATAAAGTCGGTGTCCAGCTGCAGGTTCCACCCATTATTGGCTCCCACACCTGCGGCTGCAAAATCTTCCGCCGTCAGGGTGACCGGTTCGCCCGTATAATACTTGGTGGGCTTCTGTTGGAACAGGTTAGTGATATTGTTCAGTCTGTACTTTGTCACTGGCCCTTTCGGTTTGGTGCAAACACTTTTCTGATAATTTTCTACCGACACCTCACAGTAGATCATTTTTCCAATGTCATCCGCCGTCACGGTATATTTGTCATTCGCCTTCCCTGAATCTGTGTGCACGAGCTTCACGTCCTCACCGTCTACACTGTACCAGTTGTAGGTAGGCGTACCTAGTTCCGTCCACTCATCCCATGATACATATTCTATAAACGTACACTCTAGGGTATCTCCGATCATGGGCTGTCCGTTGCCTCGCCCAACAATCGTGATTTGGGCACTTCTATTCAGCTCCGGCAGCTTGCAGACGACCTTGACATCGTTCAACTCACTCTTTTGCGCCTCTTCCTTCGTTACTAGACTGCTGTATGTCCCTCTAGATTTCTTATAATATTGATACTTCGTTCCGTACTCTCCCTCCAGCAGCACGCTACAGTCTCCGTCTGATGCAATGCTACCTTCACCATCCGCCACCCGAATCATGCTGAAGATACCTCCCCTCAGCGTTGCATTCTGACTAAGATAAATCTGACTCTGGAACTCGCCCCCGCTGATCGTTGCCTTGGTATCCTTGATAGCATAATTCCAAACGCCATCAAATGTGCCGCCTTCCACCTCCAGTGTACCGCTCAGCATATAAAAACCATATTTTGAACATTGGTTCTCCTTTCCAAAGCTGCCATCCCTGATTTTTACAACCGGCTTCGCCCCCTCGGCTGTGTAAATAACAGCACCCTTATCATTCATGTTTGCGGTTCCGTCTACCCAGTAGTTACCGTTCTGTATGGTCAATATGCCGCCGTTGGCAACGATCATATTCGCAACGGTGCTTCCAACCCTTTTGCCGCCCACCATGCTACCGCCCCCCACACTGTCCATCAGGGTAAGGCTTCCGCCGTTAAGCTGCAGGAGCGTCTTGCCTTTCTCCCCCGTCAGCTGCTTGCCGTTGACGTCCAGCGTAAAGCTGCCATCGTTCACGGTCAGGGTGCCGCTGTGGATCATATTCTCCTGAAGACGAACCGTACAGCCCTTATTCTCCGGTTTCTGTGCCGCCGCGACTGCGGCATCCAATGTGGCATAGGCAATTCCTTCCGTCTCGCCGCGCTTATACAGCATGGCTTCCACCGCAACCAATTCCCCCGAATGGAAGCTCTGTCTGTAAACCTTTGAATAACCATTACTGCCTTTGGCAATGACATAGCAGGTCACATCCGTCTCTACGTCCGACGCTGCCACGGAAAAGGTCTGTGTTCCACCGGTCAATTTAAGGCTTTCGGTCCCCCCTATCTCCGCCTTTGCCTGAATCTCCTCATCCGTGAAGTCAGTTTTGCTTACCAGATAATGTACCGTTATATCCTTTTTGCCGGAGACTGTGACCTCCGCCAGATTATCTGTATCGTCCGCATCGATCAGTTCCACATTGAGGGGCAGAACATAGATCACATTTTCTGCACCGCCTTTTACCGTCTGCCCGCTCACGGTCACAGGCTCTCCACCATTTACACCTTCAATGGCAGCAGTGATGTCATACTGCTCTCCCTCCGGAAGGTACATCTGAAGATAAAGATAGTCCTTCGATTCGGTGCCTTCCGTCTTCTCTGCCACATAATATTCCTGACGGTCAAGCGCTTCGCCCGCCTTCGTGACGCTGAGTGAGATGACCTTCCGCGCTTTCGTCCTCCAAGTCCAGTCGATGTCAAGCCGCAGCCGCGTGTCGCACAACGTCTGTCCAATCTGCACGGCATAGTCGGTCTTGCCCGCCTGAAAATCCACCTGTGTCTGATACTCGTATTCCCCCAGGCTTACCTTGACGTCCTGCTTTCCGGTCAGTTCACTCTCGGCAAAATAGTCAAGCTCTATCGCAGCGGAAGCCCCGGAAACCTCGCCGGTTGTTTTCCTTTTCTGATTTTTCAGTTCTGCGGTTCCTGCAATAGTCTGACTTCCCACCAGTCTTACATCATATACCGTAAGCTGCAGCGTGTATGCCACTCCCTCAGGGTCTTTGAGGCTTATCGTTCCTGTGACATCCAGCTTCGCCTCCCCGCCAATGCGGATGCTGCCGCCATTATATTCGTTGTCTCCTGTTCCATAGCCGATATTTCCGTCTGCGGTGATTTCCCCGCCCGTAATGGAAATTTCCCCGCAGGGCATCGCCTCCATAGAGTTTCCATTGTAGCCGCTGCCGATCGCCGCTCCCTGAATTGTGGAATTGCTTCCATCTACCACGGCGGTGGCAGTCACCTTGCCGCCGGTAATCTCGATCTTATCCACATGACCGGCGCTTCCGCCGCCGATTCCGGCTGCACCGGTTCCTCCGACGGCATTGACAACGCCGCCCCGGATGATAATGGTTCCCTCGGATCCATAGCCGGAGCCGCCGATTCCGGCTCCCGAGGATTCCAGCACGCCCCTATAGAAATAGGTTCCGCCCTCTGCATTGACTGTACCACCCTCTATGATGATGGTTCCGAACTTCTGGATAACCTCTCTCGGCTTACCCGCATAAGCCCCCGTTCCGTTGGCGCCGATGCCCGCTGCGCCTCCGTAATAACTGCCGCCTACCGCTGTCAGTGTTCCCATGCTCTGTCCGGTGATCGTCAGGGTGCAGTCCTCCCCGACGCCGATGCCGGCGCCTCCGATACTGCCCTTGAGCACATTGTCCCCCTCCAGCGTCAGATTCAGCTTTGCGCCGTTGATCAGCTCGATTGCCGCCGTCGTGGCGTACCATGCGCTGCGGTCGATGCTCACATCCCGTAGCGTCAAGTTTACGGTCGTACCGTCTATCACGATCCTCTTTCGCGCGATATTTCCTTCCTCGTCCGAGAAGCTGCCCGTCAGAACCGCATTGTCATACTTGGCCATATTGCTTGCATTGATCGTAAAGTCAAGGCGCTGGGCGTTGTCCGCTGTGAGCGGCAGCTCACTCAGCTCCACCGCCGCCTGCGTCTGTATTGTCTGCGCCGCGTTTACGCTGTCCATGCCCGGCGTCCCGAAGGAGGCACCCGCAAGGAAGCCCGCAAGCAAAAATGCCGCTGCCCATCTGCCCGCCCTGCGCAGACCGCCCACGCTCCGCTTTCCGCTGTTTGCGTTTTCCATTTCCTGCTGTTTTCCAAGGTGCTGTTTTACCGTCTGATTTTTCATAATCCGCTTCCTCATTTTCTGAAAATCCTTATTTTCCAATAACCATACTGCCCGTTGACGCATACCCATCACGCCGTGTTCCCCGCCGCTTTTCTGATGGCATCCCGATAACGGATGCCCGGATAGGGGCGCACGATGAAATCAAAGATATGATTTCTGATCGCGGTTCTCCCGAAATACTGGTCATCTGTAATCCAGATGATCCTGCACGCGGGATGCCTGCTCTGATAGGTCTGCATGATTTCCATGCCCATCGCGCCATTGAGCGCAACAACGGCGATGTCACTGTCCTCCTCCACATGGAAATGTCCGTCCATGCAAACCTGCTTGACAATGATACCGTCAATCTCTTCCTCCATAATCTTCCGCAAAAGCTGATACTCCTGCTCGCTGTTTGTGTAGATCAGTGCCCTCATACCTTCTCCTGTCGTGTAATCATTTTGTTCCCCCGAGTTTCTATTATGAATATATATGACGACAATCCCCCCGCGCAAGCCCACCGGCACGAGATGACGTCTATCGTCACGAAATGACATGAAAAAGGCGCCCGCCTGTTATACAGGCGAACGCCGCAAAACTTTTCTGATATACTATTTTCACTCCCCGAAAAATACCTTCAGCATATCCACCGCATATTTCGTATCGCGCATACCGGCTGTCTCCACCGCCGAGTGCATGGCGAGCTGCGGCAGTCCGATGTCCACACTGGATACGGAGACATGCGCTGTGGAAATGTTCCCGAGCGTGCTTCCCCCCGCGATGTCCGAGCGGTTGGCATAGGTCTGGAACGGCACCTCCGCACGCTTGCAGAGCGACTTCAGCTTCGCCGCCGACACGGCATCTGTCGTATACTTCTGGCTGCCGTGGTACTTGATGACAATACCACCGTTGAGATAAGGCCTGTTCGTCGGATCTGCCTTCTCCGGGTGATTCGGGTGCACCGCATGGGCATTGTCCGCCGAGATCAGGAAGCTCCCCGCGAGCATTCTCAGGTACTCGCTCCTCGACAGTCCCAGCGCCTCGCAGATTCTCCACAGGACATCCTCGAGGAAGGTCGAGTCCGCTCCCTGCTTTGTCCCGCTTCCCACCTCTTCGTTGTCAAAGACTGCACAGACATTGACATACTGCTCCGGCACGCTCTCCGCAAACGCCTTCGTCACGGAAAAGGCGCATTGCAGATCATCCAGCCTCGGCGCGAGCACAAACTCCCCACTCTCGCCCAACAGCCTTCCCTTCTCTCTGGTGTAGAGGAACAGATCATGTCCCATAATGTCCTCTTCGTTTACTCCCGCCGCCTCTGCCACGCAGGACATCAGGCTCCGCTTTTCCCCGCCGCTGCAATCGGCAAACAGCGGCAGCATATCCACCTGCGGATTGTAGGCGACACCGTTGTTCATGTCCCTGTTCATATGGATTGCCACATTCGGAATGACAAGCAGATCCTTATCCACATTGACCAGTCTGGTCTCTATTCCCTTCTCCCCATTCACGGCGATCCGTCCCGCTACCGAAAGCGCCCTGTCAAGCCATGTCGAAAGGATCATTCCGCCGTACTTTTCTGTGTTCAGCCGCACATAATGCTCCTCGACCGTGCTCTCCGGCGATTCCTTTACCTTAAAGGAGGGCGAGTCGCTGTGTGCCGCCGCAATATGAAAGCCGGACAACTGCTCCGGGATGCGGAACGCGATCACAGAGGACTCATTTCTTGTCACAAAATAGCCCTTTCCCCTCTCAAGCTTCCACTCGTCCGCTTCCCTCAGTTCCGCAAGACCTGCTGCCGAAAGCATATCCCCGATATTCTTCACCGCCTGAAAGCAGGTGGGGCTTTTATCGATAAACTCCAGCATCTCCCTTGCGCATTCTGTATATTCCTTCATTCTTATGCTCCATTTCTGCGCACATTCCTTGCGCATATTTTCAATCTGTTTCCTCCCGGCATCCGCATGTCAGCGCTCCGCGCGCACCGGATTCTCAAGGAAATCCTGATAGGCAAGTCTGATGCCGTCCTCCAGCTCCGTCGTGTAATGGTAGCCCAATGCCTCGAGCTTGCTGACATCCAGCAGCTTTCTCGGCGTGCCGTCCGGCTTTGACGCATCCCAGCTGATCCTTCCGGTATAACCGACCACCTTTGCCACCATCTCCGCCAGTTCCTTTATTGTCAGTTCCTTTCCGGTTCCGAGATTCACCGTCTCATTGCCGCTGTAGGTGTTCATGAGATAAACGCAGGCATCCGCCAGATCGTCCACATACAGGAACTCGCGCAGCGCCGAGCCTGTTCCCCAGCATACCACTTCCTCCGCTCCTGCAAGCTTCGCCTCATGGAAACGCCGGATCAGCGCCGGAAGCACATGGCTGTGGGTCGGATGATAATTGTCGTTCGGGCCGTAAAGATTCGTCGGCATGACGCTGATGTAATCCGTTCCGTACTGCCGGTTCAGGAACTCGCAGTATTTCAGTCCTGAGATCTTCGCCAGCGCATATGCCTCGTTCGTCTTCTCCAGCTCCGAGGTCAGAAGGCAGCTTTCCTTCATGGGCTGCGGCGCCATTCTCGGATAGATGCAGCTGCTGCCGAGGAACATCAGCTTCTTGCAGCCGTTCTGCCACGCGGAATGGATGGCATTCATCTCCAGAATCATATTGTCGTACATAAAATCCGCCAGCGCCTCGCTGTTTGCCATAATGCCGCCGACTTTCGCCGCCGCGAGGAAGACATAATCCGGCTTCTCCTGCGCGAAAAATTTCTCCACCTGATCCTGTCTTCGCAGGTCAAGCTCCGCGTGGGTTCTTGTCACAATATTCCGATACCCGTTTCTCTCCAGCGCACGGCAGATGGCGCTTCCGACCATGCCTCTGTGACCTGCCACATAGATTTTTCCGTCCTTCTCCATCATGCCTGTCTCCGTTCCGCATAGATGATGCTCTCCGCGAGCTTATCTGCCGCTTCTTTTCCCTTGAACACACTCACGATTGCAAGTCCGAAGGTGATCGCCGTTCCCATACCTCTGGATGTGATGACATTGCCGGAGATCTCCACAGGCTTCTCCGTCACCTCCGCACCTGCCAGCTGGCTCTCAAAGGAGGGATAGCAGCACGCCCTGCGCCCCTTCAGGATTCCCCTGTGCCAGAAAATGCTGGGCGCTGCGCAGATCGCGGCAAGGTACTTCCCCTTGGCAGCAAACTCGTCCACACGCTCCATCAGCCCCGCGTGATCCTCAAGATTCCTCGTGCCTGGCATTCCGCCGGGCAGCACAAGCATATCATAGTCCTCAAAATCAACGTTTCCAAATTCCTTATCCATGCTGACACAGATACCGTGTGAGCCTGTCACCTCCATCTCCCCGCTGACCGAGACCATGTCTACCTCCAGACCGCCTCTGCGGCAGATGTCCACAACCGTCAGCGCCTCTATCTCCTCATAACCCGCAGCAAAAAATACAGCTAACCTGTTCATTCTGATCCTCCTTCACTCAAGTAATACACTCAAAGTAAGTATACACAGTTTAGAGAAATTTTTCAATTTATTCCACGGGATTTCATAGCAAATACGTTTAAATAGTGTTATACTGAAAGAAGTGGCGGCATATGCCACGCGAAAGAGAGAACAAAAATGGAAATCGAACGGAAATTTACCATCAGAAGACTACCGGAAAATCTGGAAAGCTATCCCGCACATCACATAGAGCAGGCTTATCTCTGCACCTCCCCCGTCGTCCGTGTGCGCAAGGAGGATGACGATTACATTCTTACCTACAAGGGCAGTGGCATGATGGCAAGGGAAGAGCATAACCTTGCGCTGAACAGGGACGCCTATTATCATCTGCGTGAAAAGGCGGACGGCAATATTATATCGAAGAAGCGCTATCTGATCCCCCTTGTAAACCCGGTCTTTGCAGAGGGTGCTCCGACTCCGCCGGAGGGCTACGAACTGACGATTGAACTGGATGTCTTTGACCCTCCCTTTGCCCCGCTCATCATGGCTGAGGTAGAGTTCGGCAGCAAGGAAGCCGCCGAGGCTTTCATTCCTCCGGAATGGTTCAGCGAGGATGTCACCTACCGCAAGGAATACCACAACTCCTATATGGCACTCCAGACATGGCGCTGAGCTCCGCTTTTATGTGACAAAAAGTCGTTACCACAGGAAACCTATGGTAACGACTTAATTTTTGCAAGAAATTCTCTCTCCGGTACCGGCTTGGAGAAATAATATCCCTGTAGATATTCGCAGCCCATCTCTGTAAGAAGCTCCTGCTGCTGTTCTGTCTCAACACCCTCCGCAACAATATGCATATGTATGTCCCGGATCATTGCCGCCGTGTGGCGCAGTGCGCACATCGCGTTTTCATTTTCCATCGCGTACCAGACCATTGACTTGTCCAGCTTGATGATGTGGAACGGATGTTTCAGGACATTGCAGAGATTGGAATATCCCGTGCCGTAGTCATCCAGCGAAAATGTCACACCTCCGACAGTCATGCGCTCCATGGTATTCCAGAGAACCTCCTCATCCATGGTCGTCTCCGTCACCTCAAGGTTGATCTTGTCATACGGGATTCCATATTCATCCATGATTCCATACAGCATCTCGCAGATGTCCTCCTGCATACACTGTACAACAGAAAGGTTGACTTCTATGAAGTCGATCCCCTTTTCCCAGATCTTCTCGCGCGCCATCATCTCACAGACAGTGCGGAAAACAAATTCACCGATCTTTAAGATCATGCCGTTGCGCTCCGCCATCGGGATAAATTCCTCCGGACTGATAAAGCCCATTTCCGGGTCAAAGAGACGGATCAGCGCCTCCGCGGAGTGATACCTCTTTCCGGTCGATGAATAGATCGGCTGATAGTAAACCTGAAATGTGCCCTGCTTTAACGCGCGCTGCATGCAATGCTGTATCTGAAGCTCTCTCTTTCTCTTTGCCAGTATCTCTTCACCGACATGGAGAGCCTGCCCGTCATTCTGTTCAAACGAGACCATTGCGGAATAGTCGATCGCATCCATGATGTCTTCCACGGTCTTTACTTCCTCCGGATAATCCATCTGGATCAATACCGTCTCAAGCTGCAGGTTCATATCCTCACTGATGACACCCTGACCGATCCTGTTACGGAGAATACCCACGACATAATCCAACTTTTCCTTGTCATCTTCCACAAAGATTGCCAGTCTGCCGTCCGTCAGATAGAACAGCTCCATGGGACGTATTTCTGTTTTTAGTTTCTCAACAGCCTCCTTGAGCAGCGTTCCTCCAAGCTCAAGACCGACCGCTTCGCGCAGAGACTGGAAATTCGTGACATTGATAATTAAGAGATGAAATTTTTCCTGCTTTCTGACCGCACTGGAAACAACCTTGTCAAAGCCGCGTCTGTTATACACCCCGAGGACCTTATCTTCGTCCCCGTCTGGGCTTTCCAGTGCCATATAGAGAAGCAGCAGGGAAAGCGAGGTGGCAAACTGTAATACCAGCGCATGGGGCATCAATGCCTGAATGATACCGCCGATCAGCGATGCCGTAAGATACAGTCTGACGGAGGTAAGCTGCCATTTTGTCAGAAGAGCCTTGTACCTCGATGTCGTCACCACCGTAGCTACTATGTAATATGCTGTAACCGCATACAGAATCGGAAAACCTACGCCGTGCTGATAGCCGTCCACTTGATTATAATGAAAAACAAAGCCCGTGACGGGAGACGTCATAATCATAAGAACCGATGCTGTAAGCGGTGCAAACAGGACAAGCAGATCCCTCACGCCCCACTTGCTCCGATCCTTTCCGGTGGAGATATAGAGATAGAGATAGTATAAAAAGGGAAGCGTATTGAACAAACTCAGGTAGATCACATTCACAAGATACACAACCCACGGCACATAACGGATTTCATCCAGTACAACCGTCAGAATATCCACAATGTCCGTAAGCAGTGACAGCCAGATCAGCCATACGAAAGCAAAGGACTGGGGCATGCGAATGCTTTTCTTATGGTAGAAATGTATCAATATGACAACGGCCAGAACCATAGCCGCAATATCATAATGCAAAATATAGTTCATCTTTTCCCCCAACTCTGCACACTTTTCTAAAAGCAAAAAGAGCGAACCTCAGAGGGGGCTGCTCATGCATTAATCTGCTCACACAGGATGCGGATAACAGGACTTGAACCTGCACGTCAAGGACACCAGAACCTAAATCTGGCGCGTCTGCCAATTCCGCCATATCCGCATATAGAATAGTACTGCTGTTCTATTATAGCGTGGTCCTTCTGTTTTTGTCAAGGATTCCCAGAATTTCTCCCGCTGCTTCCAGTTACGACGCGACGGCTTCCGGCTTTCCGTCCCGGTTCTTCCGCGGCTGCGGCGGGGGCGGCTTTCGTTCTGATTGCTTCCCTGCCGTGGCTGCTTCCGTCTTTCGTTCTGGCTGCTTCCCTGACGCGGCAACTTCCGTCTTTCGTTCTGGCTGCTTCCTTGCCATGGCGGCTTCTGGCTTTCGTTCTGGCTGCTTCCCTGACGCGGTGGTCTCGGCGCGGTGGCTTACATCGGTCCCTTGTCCCGCAGGAAGGTATGCCACAGCTTCTTCCGGCACTGCATCGGCGACGCGTACCCATCGTTTTTTCCGTCAAACAGCCGAAAGCCCCTCTGCCTCCTAGAGACAGGCTTCCACTCAGGCAGCCCCTCTCCGTTCGGATTGCCGCCGCTCCTCACAAAGTTTGCGACATAATCTATCATCTGTCTGCTGAGTTCATGATCCGTCTCCTCGAAGGTTCGCCAGCATCTGTCCATATTGCCGCACATATACCAGAGGTCTGCCGCATGATAAGCCTTAAACTTATTTCCCGGCAGTTCCCTGTCAAAGAGATAGCCATACACCGGCTTTCTGCCCTCTCTGGCATTGCGGCGCGCGTAACCGTATGCCATCTCATAGATCAGATAAGGCATAAAGTCCTGCGAGGTAATTCCCACGATCAGCGGAATGTCCAGATCCGTTCCATCCTTCCTGATCTTCTGCGGCAGTGCGGGAATGATCTCCCCATCGATTCCCGGCTGTAAGTAATGCAGGTCGCCGTGCTCTCTCGACACGGTATACCATGCCTCCCATACTTCCTTCGCGGGCAACGCACGGAATGCCGCCTCATCCGCTGCTCCGGCTCTCTGCCTGACCTCTGCCCAGAAGCTCTCTGCCTCCTGCTCCGTATAAGGTCTGGCGAGCTTCGGGACGCAGCCTGCACCGGACATCATGATTGCCCCCGTGATGATTCCCTTGAGCTGATTGGTATAGAGCAGGTCATTAATGCTCATCGCCCCAGCGGATTGTCCCATCAATGTGATTCTTCCGGGATCGCCGCCGAACGCCTCTATATTTTCCTTCACCCACCGGATCGCCGCCATCTGGTCATGCAACCCGTAATTTTTCGACCGGTAAAGCGAGAAGACATTCAGCCGGTAGCCAACGGAAACATAGACGATTCCCCGCTTCGTGTACTCCCTGCCGTCCCCGTAGGGCATCTCACCGATAGTTCCCGTCTCATGCCCACCGCCGTGGATAAAGACAAGCACCGGGCAGTTCTCGCCCTGCAGCGGTTTCTGGATGTTCAGTTCCAGCGCATCCTCCTCATAGCGGAAGCTGCTACCCTTCCGGAACTCATCATAGTAAAAATTCCCCACGTCCTTCGACTCATCCCGGAAGGTGTCGTACTGCGGACAGTCTGTCTCCTGCGCTGTCGCGTCATAGATGCCCTTCCAGTGCGTAACTGGCACCGGATACTCGAACCGCTCCGCCGTCGCGTAGCGTACCCCATGGAAAAAAATGTCATCTGTGCGCTCCGTTCCCCTGATTTTGCCGCACTTTGTGTCTAATATAATATCCTCCGTCATATGTACCCTCTCCCGTAGCAGACCAATAAATCCTGTTTACGCTAAGTTTAGCACATCCGCCAATAATTTGCTACCACACTCTTTCCCGACTTTCCCACGCTGGGGTATGAGCGCATGCTTTCCGCTGTCTTACCCTCTGTCCTCTCCCGCCGCGGGTACTCGCGCTTATTTTCCGCTGTCATACCCTCGCCACTCTCCCGATCTCCTCTTTTTCGTAGATACCAAGGGCAAAAGCTCCAATGGTCTGTAATTGGCTGAATTGTTTGAATGATTCGCCATCCAAGAAGGGAATCGTACGTGCGGCTTAGCTGATTTAAAGCCTTTCGTATGTATAGTGGTGAGAATCTAAATGCACTTTAGCGTGCTTTCCAGTTTCCGCATGCATAGATATTGAGAATGTACGTGCGGATTTGCGTGCTTTCCAATTTCCACATGCATAGATATTGAGAATGTACATGCGGATTCGCGTGATTGATAATTTACGCATGTACAAGAGCCGGTAAAGTACATGTGAAATTACGAACCTATCATTTTCCACATGTACAGATTTTAAATATGTACATGCGTTTTTGCGAATCTGTCACTTCCCGCATGTACAAATGCCAGAAAAGTACATGCGTCTCAGCGGTTTGCTATTTTTCGCATGTATAGATGCAGGGCAAGTTGCCATATTGCGACAAGATACTTGGCTCAGAAGCCCCGATAGACTGTAGTGAGCCCAGCAAGCCGTTCCTTCCGCCACAATACCAGACCGATAGGCTGCAATTTTGCGAATTGTTTGAATGTGTAGTAGCCTCAAGTTGTGCCTAGTGGTGACCCCAGAGCGTTATTAGCAAAAATCCGCCTGTCTGAGCGCAGCGAGTTAAGGATTTTTGCGAGCGCCACAGATAAGGCTTTTGCCCTAACCATCTTTGTAAAAGTTCCACACCGTTCCCCCCGCTCTCCTTTCTTCGTAACAGTTCCGCACCGTTCCATTCATAAAAGCGTCTGCTTCGCAGCCGTCGCCGCTTTGCGGCTTTCCTTTTATTTCATTTCACGGGCGCTCCGCTCATAGAACGCCAGAATTGGCGCCTTGTGTGCAAGCACCCTCGCGCCAGTCCTGACGTTCTATGGCGGAACTGTTACAAAAAATCTGCAAATTATGAAAAAACAGTTGACAACATGCAAATAATGAAATATAATATGCTTCGTCGGTTTGAGTACAATCACCGTATGTGTCCGTAGCTCAGCTGGATAGAGCAACGGCCTTCTAAGCCGTGGGTCGGGGGTTCGAATCCCTTCGGGCACATTTTGCAGCATCTTCTGTTTTGCGGACTTGCTGCATTCACATTTTGTGAAGCATGGTGGGTATAGCGCAGCTGGTTAGCGCGCCAGATTGTGGCTCTGGAGGCCAAGGGTTCGAATCCCTTTATCCACCTTTTTGATCCTGTCCGTGTCATTGTAGTACGTTTGGTGTCATATATAGGGCTATCGCCAAGCGGTAAGGCACAGCACTTTGACTGCTGCAGACGCTGGTTCGAATCCAGCTAGCCCTGTTTTTTTTATATTATGCGGGACATTAGCTCAGTTGGTAGAGCACTTGACTTTTAATCAAGGTGTCGGGAGTTCGAGTCTCCTATGTCTCATACAAACCTGTTTCGATGTAGAAGCAGGTTTTTTCATGCAAAAAAGCAGGTATGCCGAAGCACACCCGCAACCGGCCAGATCACCCAGCTCTGTTTCCACGCAAGATTATTCTCCCCCGGAACAAAGGATGCAATGAGAAAAACGGCAGTCACCACAAGCCAGTAGCATACGCTGATTGCTCCGGTGATGCCCCGCCTTGCCTTTCCTTCGCGGGTGTAATCCCCTTCCTCAAGCAGCTTTTCCATCGCCTCCTGATACTGACCGTTGTACACAAATACCATACTGCCAAGTCCTACAAGGAAAAGCAACACACATACAGCGACCACATAGGCAATGTCCTCCGCCGAAAGACTCGCCGCAACAAAGAGCGGCAGCACCGAACAGATACAGAGCAGCGTTCCGATCATGTGCGCCACCAGAAGAATCAACGCACACATACCGATTCCGATTACCGTTCCCTCCGGCACAAAGGCATCCGGCAGCTCGCTCAACTCGCCGAGCAAAATTAAGGTAATGGGTGAAATGACACACAGGAACGTTGCCAGCCCTCCCTTCGGGGCAATTTTCCTGCTCAGTGCCAGATATTCGGACGCCTCCTCCATCGTGACACGCCGGATGGGAGTATCCTCGGCGCTCACCTCCAGCTGTCCCGCCAGTTCCTCCTGCGACCACCCTGCCTTCCTGTGCAGGGAAATAATCTTGTCTGCCAATATCATCTATCTGTTTCATCCTCCTGTTTTCCGGTATGCCTTGCCGCATCCCTGATGCCAAGATCATACCTTGTTCCCCGGTTGCATACCAGAAAACAGACTGTTCAATTTGTCAATTCCCAGTTGCACTTCACGCAAAATGCGTCAATTCAGCACAGCGCCACCCCATTCCACGACTGTAAAGCCATTCCGGATGATCGGATCAATCTCCGGCTCCGTTATCGCACCGCCGTCATATCTTGCAAAGCCGAACCAGATACGGTAGATGCTGTCCGGTTCCACGGAGAAGCTGACCGGCATCGCCTCATCCACAACATCCGTGAGGACCGGGTACATCACATAGTCCGCTCCCGCCTCAAGGTAAACGCTCCAATACTCGATAAAGTCCTGAATCTCCTGCTCATTGAAGCCATAGCTCTCCAGAACCCGGCGATAGGTCTCCCCCCTCTCGTCTGCCATTACGATAAAGCCCTCGTCCGTCTGGAAGAAGGAAGCGAGCGTGTTGCTCTCGTAGAACAGATACCCCTGCTTCTCTCCGTCTGCGGTGCAGAGCATACCGTCCGGCTGCGCCGTGACTGTCCATCCGTTTCCGTATTCCGGCTCGGATTTCGTCACAAGGTTCGGATAAGCAAAGCAAACCGAAACCTCTGTCTCCTCCGTCGGATAGAGGTAAATATTTGGTTTCTTCGCCTCCACATTATTCGGCATGGCATTGCTGTTCTTTCTCTTATTGTTTAGGAGCCAGTCTCTCAGCCACTCAAATTCCTTCTCGCGCCCCTCTGCAACCATCTGGGCATAAAGATTCATCCGGTCCCAATAGAACTTATCCTTGTATTCCTGCGCAGTCAGCTCATTGGAATCCAGATAGCCGTAATGTCTCAACGCATCACGCCCATCATAACCCATCATATTCATATAGCCCGCCTGCAGCTCAGCCGTGAAAAAGTTGTGCCCGCGGACAGCCAGCCCCGGCGGCAGCCATTTGATGACCGGATGGTTCGCCATCTGATAATAATAATTATTCAAAAAATTCGCCACATATGGGTGCCGGAGCGCACTTGATGTAAGCCCTGCTCCCGCTCCCGCGAGCTGTATTTCAGTATTCGGGGCAAACCCCGAGAATAACGAAAAGAAGTCCAGAGCTGATGTCATCGTATCCATTACCGGAGTTGAGGCATACGGACTGGTCACGATGTTATCATAAAGGTTCGCAGCCCCATTGACACCTCCGACAATCGTACCGGCAACACCCATCGACTTGATCCATGTTGTACTCGCGCCAATAGCCGGTGCAAGCTCGCTAACCTTAATCGCGCCCCATTCCAGCCCTTGCGTTCCATATCCGATCGCCAGATCGTAAGCAGTGCCTCCGAAAACACCTGTCCAGCTGTCCCCATTGCCGATGTCATATGCGCAGTCAGCGGTAAACTGGTACGCAGAGGTGCTTGTCACCCAGTCAACTGACGCGTTATAGGCATCGCTCACAAAATCCATCCCCTGTTGCAAAATGTTTCTTGAAGAAGAGTAATTTACAGTCGACTGGTCTCCGGCAGTGCCAGCCTCTCCCCTCGCCTGTACCTTATCCGGCACAAGCGCTGCCGTCAGCAATGTAACCGCGCACACCGAAACAATCAATGTCCTAACCGTTCTCTTTCTCATTTCTGCACCTCCCCGATCGCGCGAAGATAGAAATCAGCCATGCCTTCTATATAACTGTTTCCGGCTCCGATTTCCTTTGCCATTGTGTAACATGCCCCGGCATGATCGTAGTAGCCCTGTTCAAAATACACCCTTCCAAGCTCCGCAGCAGCATAGGCATTCTCCGGCTCCAGCTCCAGTGCGAGCTTCAGGTAATATTCCCGCATCGTGTAGTATAACGGACAATCCTCCGCCAGAGCCATCGCCAACATCATATGCGCCTCACCCCAGTCAGGATAGTCCTCAACCGCCTGCTGCCAGTGGTCGACGAGCTGGTACATCCAACTGCCGTCACTATAGAGATAATACTCCCCCTTCAGCAGATAATATTTCTTCGACCTCTTGTTCGCCACATGGGCACTCAGCTGGTCGCTGCCCGCCCTGTAATATTCATCCGCCCTGTCACTGTCCTTGTCACGAAGTGCTTTTACTACCGAGAGATAGCCCTCCGCGGCTGTGAGCGCAACATTATCGTTCTCGCCATAGGTATCATAATAGTTTTCCATGAAGGTTTTTGCCGCCTCCAGATCATTTCCCGACGTCACCTGATAGACCCGCTCTGCCGCCTTTGCCCGCGCCATCAGCGTACCGTCTCCGTCTGACGCGAAGGTAAACAGTCCGACAAGAACAGCCGCTGCCGGAAGTATGATCTGCAGCGCCCTGTTCCAGCCCTTTTTCAGCTTTGCAGCCAGAAATGCCTTACAGACAATGCCGCCGGCACAGAGCAGGAGTCCGAGAATACACATTACCATCGAGCTGTCCGTAAAGATCATCGAAATCAGGAAGCCTGCCCCCAGTATGCCCAGAATCAAATACATTATCATTTCTGCTCCACCTCCCCGGCTATTTTGTTTAACAGTTCTTCATGCTCACGTTCCAGATCGCCGATCAAGCCACTCCGGTACCACGCCACATGCGGAAGTCCGTTGTCAAAGCTGCCGTAATAGTCCTCCCACGACATAAATTCATGGCAGACTGACAGTGCGTAATATGCCTTCTCATACTCGCCGATTGCCTCGTAGGCATCATACATCGCATACCAGAGCATCGGATCATCCTGCTGGTACTTCACCGCCTCCTCGAAGCAGGCAGCCGCCTTCTCGTCCTCGCCGCGGTCGTTGTAAATCGCACCCTTTAAATAATAGGCATAGCCCAGATCCTGACGGACTGCGAGCATCTGGCCGATATAGTCAAAGCCTGCATCCGTGTCCTCGGCATAACGGTTAATGCCATCCGGGTCAAAGGTCTCCCTGTATGCCTGAATGTAGGCATTCAGAAATGTATTCTGTTCGATTCTCTGCAGCTGGCTGTCTGTGAAATCGTCATAGCAGCCTTCCAGATTATATGACTCAGTGGCAGAAGACCGGTAAATCGTGATCCTTGAGATGAGCTGGGACAGATAACGGTCAACATAATCCGGATATTCTGTCGTCTTCAGCTGCTCCGCGAGCTTCTCCGCGCAGTCGATAACCGTGTCCGTGTCCTTGAGCGCCGCGGCTGCCGCCCCCATGTAATAAAGTCCCGCCACATCATCCTCATTCTCCGCAAGCAGCTTCTCTGCAAGCGCTGCGCATTTCTCCGGTCTGCCGGAATCCAGATAACAATACATTGCGCTCAGCCTTATGGAATAGTCATTGCTGCTTTCCATAAGCTTTTCACAGTAGTCGGCACACTTTTCCGTTTTCATAAACGTCATATATGCCCCGACTGCCAGCTGCTGCAGAGTTTGCAGAACCTCTTCTGAAAACTCCTCCTGTCTCTCGTCAAGAAGCTCCGTGAACCGGTCGATTACACCGGCATAGGCTTCGCTTGTGAGGAGCGAATCCAGCGTCGCCACCGTTCCGTTCGCATTTGCCAGCGCATACATCGCCAGAAACTGCTTGGTAAAGCTGTCCGGTTCCGCCTGTGCCTCATAGAATATCTGCTCAAGCAGTCTCTCGCCAAAGCCGGGGGTAACGTTGATTCCATACGCACTATTACTGCGATTCGTCAGATTTCCCATCTGCATCTGCCCCATCAGGACAATAAACTCCTGATTGTCGAGAAGGTTTTTCAGTTCATTGATGCTCTCCGCCAGCTTCGTGCCGTCAGCCCTCAGCTCCTCCATGGAGTCATAGCCGCCCGTATAAATACGCATTGCCGCAAGCCGGGAAAGGATTTCAAGCTGTCGGTTTTTCTGCTCCTCCGTGAGGCTCTCCGCGTTCTTATATTCCGTGAGAATTGTGTACCAGAGGTTTGTGTCAACCTTTCCAGTCATATACAGCTTTTCCAGCGCTGCCAGACGGTAGCTGCTGTCTGAGTTTCCGGCAGCCAGCAGATAAGCGACTGTAACGTTACCGGGATATTCCCGATTAATAGATTCGATTGTACCGCTGCTTTGCTCCAACGCTGCCGCCCATGCATCCAGCTCTGCGTACAGCTCCTTATATATCTTCGATGCCGCGACATAATCCCCATTCCCGGCACACTCCCGCATCTGTAAGATCCCGCTGGCATAAGAATTCTGAAAGCGGGTGACAAGGGAAGGTGTGTACCGGATGCTGCACACCATCGCCACAACGATCACAGCCGCCGAGACAATCACGCCGGTCATGTTCTTCTTTTTCGCCACGGGGGCTGCGCTGTCTGCCGCCGGAGCCACATTTCCATCCGTTGCTGTCGCTTCCGCCGCCGGAGCAGCATTTCCGCCCGTTGCTGTCTCCTGCGTCATCGGAGCCACGTCATCCACTGCCGCACATCCGCTCACTGCCAGACCTGCTGCCACGCCGGATGCCACCCAGAGAAAAATTGCGCTCACAAGAAAATACAGGAGCGAAATCATCCACACCATGCGCTGCATCAGCAGTCTTGTGAACACACCACTGGCGAGATAGGGTAAGAGATACTGTCCCAGAAGAATGACAATGCAGGCAAGAATGTACTTTCCGACATTTTCCTTCCCCTTCTGCCTCAATGCCAGATAAACCATCCTGTTAATCATATGTACAATGGCTGCCGCAACCAGAATCGCCGCGACAGGCAGCAAAATACAATAAAACAAACCTGTTGCATAGCCGGCGAACTGGAAAAGCACGCCGCCCGCACACACCGCAGCCGCATAAGGCAGATAGCCCTTCAGCCAGAAGCTGCCCCCGGCGCCTCCGTTCCTTTTCACCGGAATACACAGCACAGCGCCGCTCACAAGCAGCGCTGCCAGCTCAACCGTCAGCGGCAGCAGGTTCCCCTGAGATTCCTTTGTCACAAACAAGACCATGCTCTTGACGAAAAAGGGTAGCATTGTCTGCAATACTGCTGCCAGGAATATCCATCCCGACCACTTTGAAGAAAATACCCCTTTTACCTGTTTTCCAAACCCTTTCATTTTACACAGCCCACTCCCTTTCGTTTCAGTAAAATAGATTCCGTTCTGATACCTTTATCATACGATAACAAGGGCTTTTCTGCAAACCTTTCCGTGATTGTTTTCCGATTTGGATAGTGACAATTTTGAAAAATGGTTGTGAAGTGCCAGCCGCAACTGAGCAATTAGAAAATTACGCCGGATAACCGCGTAACAATTATCTGAATATGTAAGAGACTGTCTGGCAGGCGTCCGCTTCTCCTGCATCTCTCGGGTTTCCCCTGTCAAGCCATCGGCGTGTGGATCGGACGTAATCTTCCACCTCAAACAGTCTCTTATATCCTACACGAATTGTAACATCATTATTCCTTTTTGTAAAGGATTCTTTTGTTTCTCAGTAGTCTGTTCCATTCCTTCTCATCTATTTTCATAAAAGTTATCACAGAATTTTTATACTCTGTATTGTCAGTCGATGTCACCAAACGCAGGACTGTCTTAAACTTGTATATCTCTCTGTCAATTTTTCCTACTGTATACACCGAAACACTCTTTTCATATTTATGGGAAATAGGGGAAATTAAGATACTATATAATCGAACTTTCCGTTTTTGACACTTCTGTGATAATTTTAGAAAATCTGATACAAAAGAATCGGGGTGACAGGATTAGAACCAGTGCACGGAATTCCATATGTGCTGTATTTATGCATTCCTCGCGTTTTGTGGGTAAATTCGTGGGTAAATCATTCTTCCATTGTATTATGAGGTTCGGTTGCACCGGTGCAACTTACATCTTAAGCATTGCCCGCCACGTCCGGCCTTTGGCGGTGATCTCACCGTCCGGTCGATTTAATTCGACAATCCGTGCCTGGTATGTCCTGACTGCCGTGTCAAAGCGCGGACCCGCAGATTTATCCAACTCCCCGGCGTAAAAGCCACACTGCTTAAGCAGCTTTTGGATGGGCAGGACGACATTGTGCTTGCTGTTTTTGATCCTGCTGATTGTGACGGTCTTGCTTAAGGTCTGCTTGCTTGCCTTACCGTCAATACCGGCGCGTATGCACATCTGCACCTCACGGGTAAAATCCTCGTGCCGATACTCCCCCGTCTTGACGATGCCGGACCGCTTGATCTGCTCCGGCGCCTCAACAGACCAGTAGTACTTAACTTGAGAGGTAAACAGCTCCCATGTGTTGCAAGCGCGCGCCGCCTTGGTGGACGCCGGATCATTGATGTACACCAAGCCGTCTTTGTAGCCATACACCACAATATAATGACCAGACTTAGTCCAGTTACCCTTTCCCATGCACGCGATCAGCCAATTACCCTTGCGCAGCTCCTCAAGCGCCTGTGCGTGGACTGCTGCCTTTGTGTGACCGTATACATTCGCCGTGTTGAGTCTGCGCACCTTTACCCCGTATTCCGCCGCGCAGGGTACAAAAAAGTTATAGCTTGTCCCGGACTTATATACCTTGTACCCATGCTGCCTCGCCCAGCTCGCCGTGGTCAGCGGATCGATGTAGGGGCTTACCAACGCCGCCAGTACATCTGCGAGTGCTGTCGGGCCGCAGCCCGCGGACTTGATGGTGGATGTCTCACCATCTGCCGCGTATGTATTGCTGCCCCATCTGGGATCTGTCTGCTTGTAATCTACCGGCTTAATCATTGTCCGCTTCCTCCTTATCTTCTGTGCCATCGAGCGTTGCTTTGTCCTCGACCTGTTTCTTTATGTATTTCACAATGGGGAGCAGGAAAGGCGGCATCTTTACTCCGATGTCAATCATGTTTTCGAGGATGCTGATAATCTCATTTACGACGAGCCACACTGCGACAATCGTTGCTACGACAAACGGCACAGCCAGATCAATCCCCGCAGTACTCACGGCATACTGGATTAGGATATCCATAAATACCCCGACTACCACAAGCAGCCACATACAGATCTTTTTGATAATGCCCCGGATGCTCTTGTAGCTGCTGATGTTATCGTTACGATACTTGACAGCACACAGCCCGGTCGCATAATCAATGATGTTACATCCGACCAACAACAACACCGGCACAGCCAGTATGCCCAGCCAGCTCATTAGCGCGGATACCACCGCAATAACAGTTACTTTTACTTTGTCCATAATCATAGACCTCTCTTTCTTTTTTTATAGCAAAGAGCCGGTACCCTCACTACGAATGGATCCGGCTCTTAGGCTCACATGGTTTTTATTGGTTTACAGCAGCTTGGCAAGCTGTGCCTCAAGTGCATCTCTTTTGTTACGCTGGGCCTCCCTCTCCTCATGGAGCGCAGCAATGTCGTACTCCGTCTTTTTGCCCATAAGAGAGTACTCGTAGGCCTCAATGATCTGGTCGTTGCTCTCCCTCATCTGCTCCTTGATGGCATTGATCTGCGCATTGATGGCGGCGATCTGATTCTGCCGCTCAAGCGCTGCACGCTCCTCATCGGTCAGTTCCGCCGGTTGCACTGGTGCAACCTCCGTGTAGACGGATCCGTCATCGGACAGCTCGTACCATCCATCTCCCCGCCGGTACAGGGTCGTGTAGCCCTCATACTCGCCATTGTCGAGCGGGTAGTCGGTATTGTCACGGAGATACAGTCTAAAACCGCTCAGGTTAGGCTCCTCGTCTGTTGTGATGCGTATAACGTGGTTATCTGTTGACCGGACAACCACCGGCAAAAGTGCATCCGAATCTTTATACTTTATGTATGCCATGTAATAGGCTCCTTTCTGGCGCTCTTGTGGCGGCGCCGCGCCATTACGGTTTCGTGAACTAAATAGCAATTTGCAATCGAAATCTATGTATAGATTATTTAATGCCATAAATATCAACAGTTTTGGAGCTATCGCTTGACCATGTAAACACCCCATTGCTGAGGGTAAAATTCAAATACGCATATCCATTGACAGTCTGCAAACCAATCTGCGATTGAATGCCTAACACCGCAAGAGACGATATGACGTTTGGTGATAAGATAGCATGGGTGGCATACGCCCCATCTATAACATTAATTAATAAATACCTGTATTGGGCTGAGTCAATATTTACACTCTGCCCCGTGCCGCTTGTTTCCGACAAAAAAACAGGGATTTGCAACTTGCTATTTACATCATCAAACTGCTGCTTGACTGCCAGCGCGTCCGGGAGGTATCCGGCTACCGTCGTCGCCATCAAATCGGTGTTAGACGTAATGATCTGGGCAAATGCTGCTGCCGTCATGTCGGCAAACCATTTTTTCACTCTGCCAAATACCGTCTTTACGCTCTCCCCGGTGTCGATGTTTCCCCGGGTCTCCGCCTCGGTAAATGTGATCGCTGTGTCTCCAATATCACCACTAAATCCCTTGGCCAAATAGATCCAGTTGATCTTGTCATCTCTGGGCGCCCCATCCGGAGCATCTTTGATGGCCAGATATGTACTACCATTGTGATATACCGCATCCAACCGCTCATATGCGGTAGATGCATATTCTCCTTTGTATGAAATTCCAATCTTTCCAAGGGCATTGTAACCTTCCGGTGCTGCCATAGTCATTCCTCCTTACGCTATCTTCCAATATAAAACATTATCAACTACCGCAAAATCCACACCAGCGCCATCCTTCATGTACAGCTGCATGGTTGATTCATCCAAATAAAACTTCGGTTCCGTGATGCTGGCATAAGTTTCTGCCCTGTCCGCATCGATCTTCGCCTGTGCCGCTGATGCCGCCGATTCAGACGCTTTCTGTGCGGTATTCTGCGCCTGTACTGTAATATCCGCCAAATAATCCGGCTGCAGCATCTCCGCTGTAATTGAACCGTTCTTGACGTTTGCCTTGACCTTTCCATCGTCTGTCACGGTAAAATAGATGGTGTTAGACTCCAAAAATTCAAACTGCGTGATCAATGCAGACAAATCCGCATATTTCTGCGTACCATCATCCATCGTAATGATAAGTCTCTGGGTAGTCGGGTCATAGTCAAAATTCACCGCCAGTTTTTCAAGCATTGTATCAATAACCGTCGTTGCACCAGATACGGAAGTGATAGTAAACTTACCTGTCGCCTTGTCATACTCGATCTTTTTGATACACGACTGCGCGTCGGTCTTGTCAAACTTTGTTAAATCAAGTGTGATTACCCGTTCGTCAATCGTACTCACGGCATTGCCCAATTTTTTCAGGTTCGTTTCATTCAGCGGTGTCTTCGTGCTAGGGTAATTCTCCCACTGTGTAGGGTCACTATACGCTTTCTGCATCCTGCTTCACCTCTTTCTTCTGCTCCGCGGCGTCTCTGGCCACAATCTCTGCCATCAAGGCTCGCTGTGACTCCTGTTCGACCTCACGCAATATCTCCGACAGTGCCATTCTCTTAACTTCGACCGGCAGCTCCGAGCTTCCCACAAAATTTTTAATTGCCTGTTTAAATTCCGCGATTTCTAAATTTGCCATCTTCTGTCCTCCTCAATATCCGAGATAATGTATCGTGTTGCCGCCGACCGTGGCTGTTTTCCAACTTACATTGTGCCCCAGCAAGCCCACTCCTCCACTGACACTTAACGATACCGACACCAGTGATTGAGCGTTCAGGCCTCCGACGGTTATATTGTTAGACGTCGTAAACAGCGCTGATATTTCTGTTATATCAAGCCTGTCCGCCGATATTTTCCCGCTCGTAATCTTACTTGCGGCAAAGCCGCCTGTTACGTTTGCGCTCTTTACCGTGATGTTCATTGCGGATATGTTTTCAGCGGTAAATTCGTTGGCATTCAGTTTTCCGGAGACAGTAAGACTGACTGCGTTAAGGTCGCCAACAGATGCTTTCTCGGCAATCAGATTTTGGAGGTTTGCACTCGTTGCGTTAAGTGTCTCGATTGTCGCGTATGTACTGACAAACTCCTGCGCCGTTACCAGACCCACCAGATCGATCCGCGCCGCGCTGATCTTTATGGACTCCGCTGTCTGGTTGATCTCCGAGACGATGCTGTTTTTGCTGACCTTGGTAAGTATCTGCTGCGCATTGACGCTGATCTGCGCAGACAACGTATCCTCCGCATTTGTTGCCCGCGTAATCTCCGCACTCAAACCCTGTGCAGTTATGCTGATGTCAGTTGACAGCCCCTGTTCAATATCCCGCATTTCCAGTCGGGTTTCCTCTACCGTCCGGGTGAGGGTGTTAGTCTTGCCCTTGAGTTTGATGATTTGCTTTTGTATCCCATTATCACTTTTTGACCGCTGACGCTCACCCTCTGCGGTGTAACTGTCCCTGAGCGCCTGTATGCCTTTCAGGGTCCGTTGCAAGATATATGTATAAATAGTCTCCTGTGTTGTATGCAGTAATATGCCATCTCCAACCTCCAGACAAGGATTGCCACGAGCTTCTATCTGCGCCGGACGATACCAGACACCTCCGATCACACTAAGCACGTTGTCGGCAATGGTCTGTAGGTCTGCTGCCGACTTTCCATACACTAAAAAATTATCCTCGATAATATAGCAGTTATTTCCGGTACCGGAGATTGCCCCGATGTCGTTCTCCTCCTGCCGGATCTGTAGCTTGTCAATACGCTGACAGATATAGTCCTCATACTGGCAGGAGATGTAGTGGCTGGGAGCTACCTCTGTTGTACCGACAGGATCGGCCGGGTAAAGATCGTCTGCTGGATATAGATCATCCGCAGGATAAAGACCTTCTATCATTTCCTGCAAAATGACATATCTAAACTTCCCGTTCCGGCCAATATGCCCGAAGCAGCCGTTAATCTCGCAAATGGCTTCAATTACCGTCTTGCCCGAGAGTTCCTGCGGGTCAATGGTCTTCTCGATAGTCATGCTGTCATTAATCAGATTTATGTCTTCCTGATCCACTCCCATATAGTCACAAAAGCTGTCCCTGAATGATCGGAGTGTCACAGGAAACTTCAAACTGTTATACCACTCTGCAACTTCCATGTGTATGATGTCATGCATGGCATCATATGCCACAATGTCTCTGTACCGTCTATCTGCCGTCGGCTTGTCCGAATCAACCCTATAGATCCCCATCATAAAAGGAGCCTCTTCAGCTCCTTCCAGTGTCTCTGTAATTGTCAGTTTTTTCCCCACAAGGGGAATTGTCCTGCCTTTTACTCTAATCTTAAATGTGGCTGCCTCACAGCATCCGAACTTTAATTCGCTGTCAGTGCAGAGTCTTTCCGTGAGTTCTGCACTCTCTCCCCGCCAGTCATCCTCATATAAAATGCTTCCATCACTACACCGGATCTGCATTTTCTTGGTCAGGGAGGTTTTTTTATACAGCTCCTTATATTTATAGTCTATCAACCCCTTCTCCCCCTTAATATTCGATGAATGCGATACGCATAGGCTTATACATGAGAAGTCTGCCATTCCAGTCACTAGTTCCTATAGTGAAGTTCGGTACATACATTTCTGCCATCCGATAACTCCCTGTAGTCACGTCGAAATATGTGACCTGTACTTTTCTTTCTCTTTCATTAATATATGCCCTGTTGAGTGCCCGAAAAAAGCCCGTCATTTCATCCGCTTCCATAGGTACAGTATTAAATTCAATCTTTGTTGTGTAGTGATCCGCTACCTCCCTGTACAGGATATTTAAACCGTTTCTGCCAGAATCCAGATCTGCGCGCTGGTTGGGAGTTATGTTAAAATTTTTAATATCCACATATTTGGAAATATCGGTATCTCCCACTTTCAGTAGATAATTTTGAAATGCCATCCTGCTCCTCCCTTATACGCTCAACAGATGCTTGCCCGTTGCCTTAAAATATTCCTTGTCAATTTTCCGGATTATTTCCGCGAACTTTATGCCGTCAATTTCGATTGCACTGCCGGTCATCAGCACCCGAATAATGGTATCAAGTAACGCTATGATCTTATCCAGTTTTTCTCCGGACAGAGCTCCACTTGCGCTCAGCGCGGTCTGTACTGCACTATTTGCCATCTCCTGTAACTTGTTTTCCGGTGCAACAACCTCTCCCTGATGTCTGTTATCACCGATCATTGCAAGCTGCGGGGTGTTTGCCCGGACATATCCGCCGCTTGCCAGTTTAGGAATCTTCGGTGCTTCTTCAGGTACAGAGAAGCCCCAATCCTTTCCCAACAAATCTCCTGCTTTTTTTGCGATAGAACCGATTCCGTTCACAACCGCCCGAAGTGCCGAATATATCCCCTCAATCATTAGATTGATTCCGTCAATGATAAGATTCACCACGCCTTTGATTGTCGCCCAGATTGCATTCCATATTCCTTCAACAATATCCTTCAGTCCATTCCACGCTTTTTTCCAGTTTCCGGTAAACACACCTGAAACGAAGTCCAGAACTCCTCCTAGTGCTTTGATAATACCACCGACTACATCAGATATCGTTGCAAACACAGTACCGAACACACTGATTACAATAGACGCAACATCCTTTACGGTCGGTCCCACCGTATCCACTATATAGCCGATCAGCGGTTTTAATACAGTCTCCCACATTGCCCCCAGGTAATCCCCTGCGGCACTTACAAAATCCAGAACATTGTCCCACAGCGGTTTAAGATGGTTTTCCCAGAGCTTCTGTATTTCGTCCTTAGCACAGGTGAGAATCGGCATCACAACATCATTCCAAAGCTGCAGTACAACTTTTCTGATGTCGTTCCACATATCTATAATGCTGCCGAATGTGCTGCTGCCCCTGCTTTCCCACCAGTCAGAAATCGAGTTGCCGATGTCTCCGATAATCTGCCCTGCAAGTGATGTACATTCAGCGCCGAAGTCCAGCAGTTCCGTTATTGTTCTTTCAATAAGCCGCTGGTTGTCTTCTACCCACTGTGTTGTTCTTTCAGTAGCAATTTCAAAGCCTTCCGCCAGAATGGTCCCGAGCGACATCCCGAAGTCTGTGCAACCCGTAAGCAGTTCATTTATGCTCTCTGTGATTTCAGGTTTCGCCTTTTCCAGTGCCGCGAGCGTTTTGCTGGAAATGATCTCATTTAACTTGGTAAGGTTGCCGAATCCTTCAGCAACGGCCGTATTGATGTCCGTACACCATGCCGTGATCTTATCCGCATTATTCTCAAGGTAGGTTGCCACTCCATCCGTTGCAATGCTTGCCTGCTCTGCAATGATAGCAAATGCATTTCCTACCCTGTTTCCCAGATACCCACCTATTGAGTCGGAAACGGTATTGATACCCTTACATGCCGTCTTCGCCAGTCTTGGCAGTTGTGACATGATCCGCCCGAAGTTCCGCTTTATGCTAGTAAAATCGATTTTACGGAACCCTGCGTTGAACTGCTCCACAAAATTGTCGATTATCGGCACCGAAAAAGCATTTGCAAGTTTCTCTGTTATACGATCAGCAACAGCTTCCGCCTCTTTCGTCGCTGCCTGCATTCCCGACAGGTCAATGTTTGATTCTCCGGCGGTACCGGATGACTGGTCGTTTTGCGAAAGAATATCCAGCTCGTCCGATGTAAGCAGTCCGTTCAGCTTCTTAGCAGCCTTTCCGGCAGCGTCTATGTTGTCACTGATTCCCGCCGCTGCATTCTCTGCCGCCGTCAATCCCGATGTTACATCATCCGTTTTTTTGCCAGTAAACTTATCGGTAAATGCCTTAAACACATTTGCAAGCTGTACGAGCTTCGACATCAGGGTATTAACGACCTTAATTGCCGGAGTAAGGACATTGATCAGCCCTTGCCCGATTGCAGCCATAAAAGACTCTGTCTGCAACTTCAGGATTCTGACCTGATTCGCCCAGCCGTCCGAAGTGCGCATAAAGTCTCCGGATGCTGTTGCAAGTTTGCTCTGCACGAAGGAATACCTCAGTGCGACCTTTTCCGCCTCCGACATGGCGGCAGTAGTCTTCCCGTAACCGTTTGCCAGTGCGTAGGCATCTAGCGCAGTCTGTGTCATAACGACGCCGAGGTCTTTTAACGATTCCGTTTCCCCGGTGAATACCGACTTCAGTTTCGTGTACGCCTCATCCTGAGACAGGTTGTAAAAAGACGCCACGTCCCCGGCTAGCCCTGTCAGCGTCGTAGACATATCGTACGCTTGCTGTTCTCCAAAACCAAAGGCCTTCGCCATCGCGCCGAAGGTACCAGTATACTTTTTTGCCATTGTCTCTGACAATCCGAACGCGGTGGCGGCATTCTGTGCAAATTTGTCTACCTGCTTCGACATTGTGGGAAACGTCACATCAACAACGTTCTGCACCTCGCTCAGATCAGAGCCGAGGTCAATACAGCTTTTGCCGAAATCTACAATCTTTTTTACGGTAAAGGCGGCAGCCAGTGCTTTTCCTGCTTTCTTCGCAAGATTCTGGATGCCGCCCATTTGCCTGTTAAAATTTTTCTGGTTTACGACCAGATCAAGTCCAATTTCTCCGACGCTTGTTGCTCCCATAGTTCACCTGCCTTTTTAAGACAGGCACATCGGCACAACGTCTTATAGCTTCAATTCAAAAATTTTTCTGCAGTCCTTATTTTTACAGCGGAAATAGATGCCTTTGCAACTTGCGTCCGCTGTCTGCATTGCATTTACCGGATAGCCGCAATAAGGACACTTAACTTTCTTTTTTTCTATCTTTTCAATGTATATCGCCCCCTGCCATAGAGATGAATGCACTTTTCAGCTGATTCAGTATATCTGCCATATCATCCGGCGTCGCAATTTTCGATCTGCGCACGATCCACTCATTACGGATTTTCCGCTGCTCCGGCGTAAATCTTTTGAGTATTTCCTTGTCTGTTTCCGCCCGGATCGCTACAATCCGGCCCAAAGGTGTCTCCGGTGCAATGCCCTGCAAAAGATCCTTAAATTCATCCCATTTCATGGTATTAATTTCTCGAGACAGCCGCACCCCGTACTGTGACTGAAAAGAGGCTACAATCAAACCGTAATCCCCGATCAGATCATAGTACGGGTCACTGCTCTCCCGGCTCTTCATCTCCAATTATGAGTTCAACCGCTGCCATAACAAGCGTCTGGAAGTCCTTAAACTGCAGCTTCATCTTATCAATCTTTTCCCGGTCCTTCTCCTCGAAGATCAGCTCATACATCTGTAACACTGCCTTTGCCGACGTGTCCTCTGACACAATGCCCATGATCTTCAGCACTGTTGCCGCATCGGATTTTATTTCAACGCTTACATTCTTTACCTTCAGCATAGGGTTCTCCGCAAAGCTGAGTTTTTCTGTAATATCTACTACCTTTTTTCCCATATTGTCCTCCTTTATGCCGCCGGTGTGATCGTCGGCTTGCCATTACTCATGATGTCAAATTCCAGTGGCGCTACCGCCGTGGAATCTCCGGCTCCGATGTTTGTTACATTAATCACGGCATCCGCAAACTTCACGACTGTGCCGTCCGGGAAGGTCCACTGCACTGTTTTTTCGGCATCTCTCCCGTTTACCCACGCAAGGGCCGCGACGGCATCGTTTCCGTCATCCCCGACGTTACGCTTTGCTGTTACGGATATAGTGACACCTTTGCCTGTGAGCAGACGTCTCACCCACCCTTCTGTATCAAAAGGGTGCCATTCCTCCACTCCATTGTCAAAGCTGACGGAAAACGACTCGCAGTCAGCAATCGTCTTCATGGAATCTGTCTCACCTGTCGAGACATTAATCTGGAACTGATTTTCATAACACGGATACACTCCTGTTTTCATGATCTTCTCCCTTTCCTTTCTCAAAAATAACTGCCAGTTCTATTACCATTTCACAGATACCCGCATCGTCCGTTCCCACGTCCTGTACTTCATAGACCGGCTGTATAAATTTTATAGTTTCATTGTTTATTGCAACGCATTTTGCAGCTCTGACCGCTTCAAATACTGCTGCCGCTGCTTTCTCTGTGTCCCTAGGCGACTTGTTCCAGTGTATCAGGAGAGTGACATGCTTTATACCGTAGGACTCCAACTGCGCGCCCCCTATTGCTGTCTTGTACTCACGCTGATGCTTACTGTTGTAAACTCCGATGGATTTCTCCTTCTTGTCCGGCAGCTTCCCCATATACACATGCTCTGCCAGCCCCAGAGACGCAATATAATCCCTCACGTCCGATAACATCATAATCCAGTCAACCTCCTGTAAATGGTTTTGTATTCCTTCGTGCAGAAATCTGCCTTCTCTCCGTCAATCCAGTCTGCATACCATTTACCACGGGCATTCGGATTCTCTGCTTCCTGGAAATGATATTCCGGGTGGAAATAAAGCCGTCTTGCATATGGAGTTGATGACACGATCGACACCTTTCCGTTGTGACTGTCCGAATAATCCAAAAAAGTGCTTTCATTTTGCAGATTTCCAGTGTCTCTCGGCATCACCTGTGCCTGTTCAACCTCAGTGTGCAATTTCTCTGCCGTCAGTTCCAGAGTAGTCACCTGAGCCTGCGTGAGCTGGTGAATCCTCGGAAAGTTCAGCTTTACCGTCGAATTGACCTTAATCATATTAGCAGCACCTCCGTGTAATTAACCGTTCCGTCCGGGTTTCTAGCTTTTCTTCCTTCCAGAATCCGTCTGCTCACTCCGAAAACGACTGCTTCTCCGCCTGACAGCACAGGAAGTTCCGGGCAGATGTCTCCCGGGAAAAGCGCTGCTCCGGTAATTTCCACCAGCTTTTTTTCTGCCGTCAGAACTCTTCTCGCTTTGTCCTGATAATTGCACTTGCCGACGTATTCCACATTGTCAAGCGGCTCTCCGTACTCATTCAGCCCTTCGCGTTCAAATGTCAGTCTGATGTCAGTCTGACACCATTCGGGGCGTATTAATCCCGGCCATTCCATATCATCACCTCAGCAATCTGCAGCACAGCCCTGTCTGGCACAGCTGCTCATATATGTCTCTCCGCATAGGAATCCCCTTCTGAGTGGTTACATTCCAGCTCTCACCGAATTGCATTGATACACCATTAATGGCATATCCCGACAGGATCATGCCGAACACGCTCCTGTTCTCATACTCGAAGTCAGCCTGTATGCAGCATACCTCTTTGACTATTTCCTGCTGGAACTCCGTCAGATTTGAAAAACCCTGACTCACAATCCTGTTGTAAGTCAGGGTGTCAATATGTCTGGATGCCTGCTTCAGATATTGATCTTTCTGCTCTGGTGGGATGGTACTGCCGTGGTACATGTCACTATAATAAGTCACATCTGCATAAGCCTTGTACGGCATCCTGAACCCTCCTTATTCCCCGGTGTACTCTGCGGTATCCACATCTACATAAATGCTGTCGATTTTTCCGTCGCGCCCATTCGGGAACACGAAAACATCAGACAAGGAACGGTTCTGATACAAATATCCGTCACCTTCGGTATGTGCACCCGGCGCAAAGTAGTAGATGCTGGAAATCTTCGGCACGGTCTTGCAGGTCTGTCCGCATGCCACCAGTACATTGATCTTATGTGCTCCCGTTACACCGTCACCCGCACCACTGGCAGACTCGGCCACCTTCTTTACCGGGGCAAATCCGCCGTCAGCCGGCTCCCAGTCAAACGCATCATAAAAACGCTCGTCATCGATAACCTCCATGATCGGCACACCGTCAATGTCTGTCACTCTGGTTTCAATTCCAATTCCGCCCTCGGCAATCTGCGTAATCTCGATCTTACGGGTAAATTCCGTGCACTGTTCCAGCGCATCCATGATCGGGCTGGAAACATACATAATCAGTGACCCGTTTGCCTTATAGCGCCTGAGCTTTCCCTTTGCGAGAATATCCTTCAGCATGCCGAACACCTTTGCCTTAGTATAGGCTGCAGCGGCGGTGCTGGAATGATATCCATCAGTTTTCTGCGCTGCCTGTGCAATTCTGGAAAAGAACAGTGCATCTGTTTCCGGCACTACCTGTGTCTGCTCAAAGGTCTTTGTGATGTTCTGGATCGATGCAGTTGCGTTAGTTTCATCCACATCTGCCTTATCCACCAGAAACGAAATATCACGGTCATGAGTCAGTGTAAACGGTACGTCTTTCTGTACATAGTCGCCCTTATTCCATCCGCCATTCCGGCTGTGATTTTTGTAACCGGATGTGCTCATTCTGGTGAAGTGGAATGTTTTTGCATCAAGCCATCTCACATTAGTAGTAACAAACGGAGATGTCAGAGATCCCTGTATCAGAATCTCAAGGAGCTCCGCACTCCACTGTTCTGCGTAATTCAAATTCGGCATTTTTTAATCTCCCTTCTTTAATTCCAGCGGTTCCATCGTTTTGTAGGTGTCTGCTGGGTTGCTGTTGACGGTTGCGGCTGCTGTGCAGGATTACCTCCTGTACCGATCTGAGTAAAACCGGTATTCCCCGATGTCTCCTGCGGCTTCAGTGCCGGGACATCCTCCAATACCTTTTTAAGCGCCGCCGTCAATGTTTCGTTGTTGATCTTGCCATCCTGTCCTACTGCCTGACTAAGATCGGCCATCTTGAGAGCATAGGGAATCGTTTTTGCATCCAGTCCCAGCGCCATCGCCGCCATAATGGCCGCACTCTCGACCTGTGCTCTCTGCGCCTGTGCCCTTTCCTGCGCCACCTGATTCTGTAATGCTGCAACATCGGGTGTATTCTGCGCTTTTTTCTCCTTGAACGACGAGATTGCCTGTTCTGCCTCCTCCTGTGACAACCCCTGCTGCTTAAAATAGCTTTTCAGCACGGTATCCTCTGTCACACTCTGCTTTCCGGCTACGAGACTTGCAAGTTTTTCATAGTCAAATGCCGGCGGCTGATTTGCCTGACTCTGGGGCTGGTTCTGGTTTTGCTGTTGCCCGCCATCCCCTCCGCCCTGTCCTCCGTCGGGTTCAAGGAACTTCATGAATCCATATCTCATAGTAACCTCCTTCAGTTTTAGGTGTGTCTCACCGTAGAATCAGTTTTACGGGTGTCTCCCGGTTTCAGTTTTTTCGCGGTGTCTCCGCGTAGTTTTTTGCCTTCGGGCATATAAAAAGAACACCCTTGCAGGTGTCCCTATTACCATTTTGCTGTTGCACCGGTGCAACTCAAATTATGTTGTATCAAAAATAGATATTGCATCCATGCGAATAATGTTGTAAAATTTGTATAAGATATCTTAAAAATAAGAGTCATTCACAGTACCCATAATCCGCAGGGATTGTACAGTCGAATGGCTCTTATTTTTTACCCCTCTTATATACACTAATTATTTGCTTATCCTTGTATATCCCGACTTGATCGATAAAGGTAAGATGCGTTGACCGGAACAAATCATGTATCTGTTTTTGAATCTCATCGTCTTGCAATGGACAGTTTGTAACGTCGAAAATAAAGCACCTTGCCTGACGCTTCTTCTTTTTAACAGCATTGTAAAAAACATTTTTCCCGCCTGTGCTTATTGTTTTTAAATCCCACTCCACATCGTCTATTATAAAGTCTGGTGTTGATATTCCTTGTGGATAAGTAACTTTCGGCACCATCTGAACCTTTTTCCCATACATTTTCGCAATAGTTTCCGCGACCTCCCTCTCTTCGGCGGAGTAGTCAAGGAAAATACGTTTCCCGTCGACTTTGTACTTATTTTCGCCAACTATGTATTCCTGCAACTCAGATACATTCCCTGTCTTTCCATCTCCTGCGGTCCATGTGGATGTAATATTTTCGGGCGCTCCTAAAACGACTTCTTTCGCCGCAAGATCATTTGTGCTTACAGTTTGAGATAACTCTCCTTTCCATTCCTCCCTTTTTGCTTGATATCGTGCTCGGTTTTCCTCGTCAAGCGAATACTTGGCTAACCTCCCGTACTTCTTTTCCTGTCTCTCGGCATATTGCTGTCTGGCTTCCTGTCGGTTCTGCTCCTCTATGTCCTCAATATCTTTTTTGCTGTACCCATTGTCCGGATTCTCTAATTCGGGGAAATAGGTCGTATGACTGTCTCTGCATCTTGGATGATACAGCCCTGCTGCTATAGCGGCGCTCATCAATGGATAGGGACCATCCTTGGCGCTGCCGCCGCTCCACACATCGTCAATCAGCACTTTCCCTACAAATGGCAGACACTTTGGACAAGGATTCCCTCGCTTATTCATAATTACCGTGGTAATTCCCCACTCTTGACGCTTCTGCCCCTCTCCCTGAAGGTATGCCCTTTTACTTGCCGTACGGATCGCCATATCCGCATAATCCGCCAGCGTATGCCTTGCTCCGTTAGCATATTCAATACAGTTAAGGCCTGCTGCCAGATAATCCTTCGTTGCCATGTCTACAGCTTTCTCGTAGGTTCCTGCTCCACTGTTGGCATAAACCTGTGCATTGAAAATTACTTTTCGATACCGGTCATTTGCCATCCTGAGCACGGCCGTCTCAACTTTCTCCATATCGGATGTTGTTGCCTTGATGAGAGCTTCAAGTTTTCTTTGATTTAGGCGGAAGAATGCTGCCGAGGCTCCCGGGCTCACTCTTCCTGCTGGAAATCCCCGCCGGACGGCATCCAGTATAGCCGCTTCCTGATCCATGTTTCCATCATCCTTCGCGGTACGGATCAGGGTCTCTATCCGGCTATTAATCTCCTTAAATTTTTCGCCGAATCTCTCCTGGTTGTCCTTCCTGTATTTTTCCAATGCCTGAAGCTGCTCCGTCTGCCACATGGTCCACTGCTTGTCCTCGTTGATCTCTTCCAACTTATGTCGTTCCATATTCCGGATCATGGATGCGATCAGTTCATCTTCTATCGCTTCAAAGGCTTTCCCTATGTCATATTCTGTGTTGATTTTCGGCATCTAATCACCCGCCATTCACATATACCTTGAAGCCTTGACTTTTAAACTGCCGTATCAACGTCTTAAGCTGCGTTGTGCTGCTGCACTTATCGCAACGTAGTTCTGCATAGCTCCCCTTTTCTACAGCATATATCCCTTTAGGTACCTGCTCCTTCGCCACCTCCAGAAGCCCCTGATATTCCTTCCGGCTCATCCGATACGTTTTCTTTGCTACTTTGACTTCCATCTCTGTCTTCTCCTATCAGGAAACCTCCCGCCTCCAGACGGATTTCCGGTTCTGTTATTGTCTGTATGCCCTGCTCTGCTTTCAAGCGGGCAATCTCTTCATCCTTGCAATGCTGATCGAGCGAATCCCCATATAATTCCTCCACGCAGCGCTCAATACTCATGATGCCGCCCTGCTTTGCCTTTGCGACTGTTTCTACCTGACTTTCAAATGAGGGGTTGGCGTATTCGCCGAATGGAGCATTTACCCGAATCTCTTCCACTGGTCTGTTGTTTAGGATATTATCCGCATTGATGCACGCAGCCACCACATCAGGAAGCATCTCCTGTAAAGCCTCCACCACGGCATTGCGGGTGTAGAGCGTGGTCTTTTCTTTTTCGCGCTGCGCCTCCGCGTTGTCGAGCTTTTTGACATCAATCCCGAGTGTGCTCGGGCTAATCACTCCTTGTAGGCATAAATCCAACGCCGTAACATACGACGCGAGATAGCTGTCATGCGGAATGACAGGCTGCTCTGTAAATACTTGATTTTTCTGTCCTTCACGCATATCGCCGTTGGCAGCAAAATAGCGGTTGTCAAATGGATTAGGTGGAATCAGTCTCCCTGTGTCGGGATCACGCGGCACAAGACAGTCAGGGATATAACTTTTACTCCTCCCGGCACGTAGCGCATCCATCCACTGGCTCCATGCTTCATCTAGCGAATCGTAGCTGTCTAACTTTGCATCAAAAATACCTCCGCCACGTCCCTCATACTTTGATGATTCATACACCATAAAAGGAATAGCCAGTATGACCTCTTTGTTAAATGTCACATCCAACAGATTTTCTGTCGCCTTAATGGTTTTGATATCTATTTTTCGGTTATCCAGATACAGCTCATTCAGGATATGCCCATAGCCATAGCGCTCATTCAGCACATACGTCTTTCCAAAAACACTATATGGCGTTTTAAAGATCACCTCTGTGATCTGGTCATGTTGGCGTACAAATTCCACACGATCTCCCGGGTACCATTCCAGTATCGGGTGACTGCTCATCTCCGTATTGATAGAGATTTTAAATGCTCCATCACCTATATACAGGACTTCTTTTAATGCCTTTTGGACTTTCTTTTTAAACTTGAATTTTTTGTCTTTGTTTATCTCCTCCCAAAGCTGTTTCTGGCTGTCCTGCTCAAATTCCAGTTCTCCCATATCTGGCATCACAACACTTACAAGCGTCCTTACCGTCAGTCCTGGTATCCCGGTGTGTATCTTTCGCATTTCCATTCCCGGGGTACACTTACTTGCCCAAAACTTATGTTTGTCCGTATTTTCCCTGTTCTGTGTATAAAACTGCTCAATTTCATTGCTGTCCCCTCTGTACCAAATACGATTTCGGATGGCGTTTCCTTCAAAGTCCAGCATTTCATTGATACTAAAATTGCATGCGCTTGCCGGCTGTACATTTAGCCAGCTGCGGATTCCGTGCTTAATATTTTCCGTCACCTTCTGCATCCACCTCATTTCTGTCATTCCTCCTCAAACCCGATCATGTCCCTGTACGGAATCCACCCATACTGGTTAGCATTGATTGTATGGTCGTTTTTATCCTCCGGTTTATCTGGCTTGTTCTTACTGTCCTCATCCCAACTATATCTCCCCATCTCTGCGATATGACTTATACAGCTGTCTACCACCAGATAACACCCCTGTTGTATCCAGCCGAGCTGTAGCTTTATTCGGTCTAAAATCTCAACCTTCTTGTAGCTGTCAATAAAATTATAAAGACACCCGTGCAGACGCTTATATTTGCGCAGTTCCGTAATCGTTGCCTGATCCGCGCAGTCGACGAATACTTCTCTTGCAAATCCCCACTCTTTCCTACACTGTTCAAGGAACTCGATATACCTCACCGCTGTGTCCGAAGGGGCAAGCGGTTCAGCCAGTTCCGCGTTACTGTAAACCTTTTCGGCGAGTGTTATGAGCTTTCTGTCCGCCGTGATGCCCTGAAATAGCATCGCTATGGTATCCTGTGACTTGGTTGAATATGAGGTGTCAAGACCGGAGCTAAACTTCTTGAATTGCAGCTTTCCATCCTTGATCTGCTGTTTCACCCATTCTTTGCTGACAACATGTTTGCTCGTGTCAAAATTTGGAAAGATCAGTCCGGTCGCCTTACCACGCAACCCCTGAATCTTATTTTTGTACAGCTTCGTTCCAGGCGGTGCAGACATAATTTTTTTCTGAATATCCTGTTCTGTCAGTGACAGATTATCTCGGAACGTAAAAAACCAGTACCTCCATTTCGGTACCGGCTGCTCTGTAAGTTCTGCCATAATCTCAGGTGGAACATCTTTCTCATATTTTTTGTATGGACGGGATCGATTCACAAATTCTTTGTACACCGGCAGATCAGGAGCATCCGGGTTCAGCGTCGCCATCAGGTAGTCGTTTCTGGTAGAGACCTCCCGGACAAAATCTATGTTTGCTGTGTTGATTTCGTCAATGTACACACAACCAAACTGCGATCCCAGCACCAGCTCCCATTTGTCCCGGTTGTCATATCCTAACACAAAGATTATCTTCCCCTCGAATTTGATATGAGGAATTTTGTAGTCCTTGTCACCATTGCCACAGTACTGCGCGTCAGGGTGGATATCCAGAATGCCGTTGTCTTGCTGAATGATATTTTTCTCGGCGGTTCCCGTGGTTTTGCTGGCAATGATATGCAACTTTTTACGGCTGCGACTTACCATCCGCATAAACTTGACCCCTGCCCCTACCGTGGTCTTTCCGGACGCTGTTGTCCCTTCCAAAAAGTCCGCGTCCACATTTTCCACCGTGTTGATAAAATCAATGTATTTTCGAGATAAGGGAAAACTATTCTTCAAGTCCCTCACCGCCCATCTGACTGATGATGTCATCTAATTTCTCCGAGCTCTTTACCTCCAGATTGATATTATCCTTGAACATCCCCAGGTGCTTTCCCAACAGCTCCAGTGCCTTCAATTTGTCCGCCAGCTTGATTTCCCTCTCGATTCCATCCTCGCCGAAGGTCTTCACCTTTACCGACTGGATTGCAGCCGTATCGTCAGCAGTCACGTCCGGTCGTAGGGTCGCTGTCTCTGCGTCAATAACATTTGCCGCATTTACAAACGCTACCCGTGCCAATTCCTCAATGACACGATCAGCATTGACACCGGTTCTTTTTGACCGTTCCGCCATCTTCCTGTCTATATACGCGCGAACGTCAGGTTTTGTCAGGTTCTCACTTGCAATTGCTTTTGCCGTTTTAGGGCTGTAGCCCGCTCTGATGGCTGCCTGAGTGCCGTTCAGGTCAATCAGGTATTCATCACAAAACAACTTCAATTTTTTTGTCACTCAGGCTCGCCCCCTCTCTTTCCCGCATAAAGAGGTGGCATACGGCTGCTGCCGCGTGCCACCTCTTGCTGGTTCCTCAATTCTTATTATAACGTTGCATTTGTTGCATTTGTTGCAGCTTTAAAAAATTTATCAATTTTACGGCTGACACTGCTCTTATCAAGATGTACCATCTTTGCCACGCGCTCCTGACTAATTCCGTCTATGTAGTACATTCTAAAAATTCTTCGTGTCATGCTGTCCTCAATGGATTCAATTAATTCTTCTGCTTCGCTGCATTCCCGCTCTAGCTTCGCAATTCGGTTCTCATATCGTTTCCTTACATCTCTGATCCTATTCCAGTTTACGCCGACTACCGCCTGTGGCTGTGGGTATCCCTTCCGGTAATCATTGATAACGGAACTGTCGAGTGCGCTGTCTCCTTTACCCAGATGCCGCAATTTATATTGCAGTTCCGCGATCTCTGCCTTTTTACTCCGATAAGACTCCATTTGCTCCTTTGTCACTATAACGCTCCTCCCTGTTGCACCGGTGCAACTGCACTGTTTACACTGTTGCGACATACCTGTTAAAAATATCTACTGTGTGACCCTGTGAGACATACGCATAGTACTGTCCGGCTGTCGATCGGTCCTTATGTCCTAAGTACTCTCCTGCATCATGGACAGATCCGCCACGCTTAACTATATTGGTGGCTGTCGTTTTCCGGAAAAGGTGCGGATAGACACGACGATCCATATTGGCGCGCTGTTTTATACCTTTGACTGCTGCCCGTATGCCCGCTCTTGTCAGTCCCTCATGCTGTCCGCTCTTAAGCGTTGTAAATAGTGGCTCTGGGCTGCTGGGCGATACTCCCCGCTCGGTGATGTACTCGCCGAGGTACTTGAGTGCGACGCTGTCAAGACACACGGGGCGGTATGCTCTAGTCTTTTCGCCATAAATCAAGAGTTGACCCTGTCTCCAGTCCACGTCCCGCACCTTCACATTTTCCAACTCACCGACACGCATTGCCGTACTGCGAAGTACTTCGATCAGTGCTCGGTCTCTCTTGTGTCGGCATCCTGCCTTGAGCTGCTCGGTCTCCTCCGGCTCCATGTGATCGATAGGCTTTAGCGGTACCTTGTACGGATCGACGGACTCACAAGGATTTTCCTGCACGATGTGGCTGCGGCGCATCCAAGTGTATACAGCAGATATGTGCCTGCGCTGGTTGTTGATTGATACCTCTTGATTGCAGCTGCGCAGTCCCGCAAGGTATCTGTCGATATCCATGCTCGTAACATCAGTCAGCGGTTTTTGCACGGTATCGATCAGCCGTCTCATTGCATCCATGTATTGTCTGACGGTGCGCTCTGACAGCTTGGGTGCTTTTTGCAGCCGGAAGAGCTCCAGAATATAGCTGTTTGTATCATCCCTTGTCGCCGGGAGCGTCGTGTTGCCGGTGATTTCCACCGCCGACAACTCTTGTGTAAGCACTGCTGCCAAGATATCCATAGTTCCCGCGTCCATGTGATACCGCATTTTGATCATGATGTTGTTTTTTACCTTTTCCTTCTCCGTCATAGCTGTTTTCCTCCACTTTTGGCTTGCCCGGAGACCGTTACTATGCTATAATGTCCCTAGGCTATGAGCGATAAACGTAGACTTGGCGGTTGAGTTTATCGCTATTATTTTGTCACAGACCATTGACACGCGCGCTATGTCATGGTATAGTTTATTTTGCTACAAACAAACGTTCTGCGTTCGTGGAGTTTTCCCGGCGCAGGACGTTTTTTAATCCTGCTGCCGGGCAGCTCTCTTGTTGCCGCCCGGTATATTATGATCTGACTGTCTGACTACTCCCACTTGTCACAATCTCGATTGCTTCTTTTATCATCACCTTACAAGTTCCAATCGTTTTACTCTCCTTCAGTTCTTTTAGCTGCTCCACAACCTTGCCCAGATCAAAGGCGGTCGGCTCCGCGTCAATGATCTCACAAAATCTGCGGTACTCGTCCTCGTTAAGGGTATACTCGCTTGCCCTGTCCTTTAAGCTGTCTGTGTCAATCAGTCTTCCCATCGTTCGCCCTCCTGTTTAGTAATTCGCCTGAACAACTTTTACTATCTCCCAAAAGCAATCATATGTCTCTTTGTAATTGTTTTTTCCAGCAACAAGCTGTCGATCAACAATCTCCTGTACCTCTTTCTTTACAGTCATCACCGCCCGGCATTCTTCCGGCGTGCCGATTGCTTGATACTCTTTCAGTTTCATCTGTCCGGCCGCAATCTGTGCTAACTCAAACTCCTGTGAATCCGCCATGTTCTTTCATGATCTGTAATTCTTCCGGCGTACCCAATGCACGGTACTGCTGCACCTCTTCCAGAGCTTTGATAATCGTATCTCCAATATCTGACCCCGGAAGGATCCCTACCATGTTATTTTGCCTTTTTTGAGCTTTTCAAAAGTTCAAGCGCTTTATTCTCCTTCATGTCTGCACCGTCATTTTTTATTTTCTGTTCCTCGGCATCATCGCGATACGGCTCCGGCAGGGGCATCCATGCGATAACTTTGTAACTAGCATTTGCCTTAAGCAAATCACAGCTCCACTTGCCATCAAGTGTGTGCGCGGTTCTTGTGGTTCTTTTCCCACCCTCATCACTTATTGTTACAAGCACTTCGTCTGATGTCTTTTCAAACATTGCCGGATTCCATTTTGCAGTCCCTTTCCATTTTGCAAATATGCTGTCGCGCTCCTCCGGCAGCCTTTCCTCCACCAGTATCCATCTCTGTTCCATCCTCTTTCTCCCTTCTTGCACCCGCTCCCGGATCGGTGTATAATGTTCCCATGCACCAGTTCCGGGAGGAGTGCAGACTTGTCTGTATCGCCAGTGTCTAGGTTCAAACACAGATAAATCCCGTAGAACACTTGGCGGCTGGTGCTTTAAATTTCAGTTTATCTAAGCAAATCTTTTGTCGTATTTCTTATCATCCAGAAGATCTACGTCGGTATAATTATCGAGACACTTTTCATAATGCCCTTCCTGCTTTGTGATGCCAGAATAAGTCTCATACGGATTAGGAAGATTATGCTTTTTACAGCAATCATAACAAATGACAAAGCTTCTTGTTTTCTCTCTACTTCCATACGGATCATTGTCCGTATGATACCTTGCAAAATTCTGAAAAGGAGTCATTGACAACAATGTTGCTGTTCTATCGCAGTCTTTTCCGCAAAAATCACATATTGCATGTATCATCCTATTCTTCCTCCTCTAAATCCTAATCTGTCCGACTTACACATCTCAATAAATCTCTTAACCCTTGCTGATATCCATTGTAAAAATTCTGCGCTTTTTGGACATCAGAATTGCATTTAAGGCTTGCGTTCTGTTCCAAAATATTTGCACTTTCTTCTAATTTTTCAAATTCTTCATCACTCATGTTCTACCTCCGTTAAATCCTAAGAGCATTACCACAAAATCTACAGTACTTTGCCAATATCACACACTTGGCACCGCCCGTATAATGGCTTTCCACATATTTGTGGACTATTGCCCCACAATGTTTACATGTAATTCTTGCCATAACAGCGTATCCGTCATTTATTTCTTTCTGTTCATCGTGTGACCACATTTCTCGCCTCACTCCTTCGCTAAAATCCTAATTTAAGCTTACCATCCCATATCATTTCTATCACCGATAGCGTTAGTAACGATCATATATGACATATTCAATTTTGCATCCGCAAGTTTCTTCGTTAATTCCTTCACCTGCTTTTTTAATGCTGCATTTTCATTCATGATTTTCATGAGTTTACAATCATCCTCTGACTCGCATTTCGTATGCGCGGAATAATTGTCGCACATCTGGCAGATATCTGTTTTGTTCATGTTCTTCCTCCTCTCGGATGTCATGTTGCGGCTATTTTTTACTGATCTCCAGTATCCGCGCTGCAAGTTCCTCCGCAGGAACCACTGCGTAAAACTTTCCGTATAGCGTCAGAAAATTATCCATGAGCTCCTGTCTCGACTGCTCCGTCGGGCGGTACGTCCGGCTTAAAACCTTTCCGCTGTGCGTAACACCACAAACCTCAACAAGGTTGTCCCCAAGAAGTTTTCTCAGGACAGCGATAACCGTGCTCTGCGTCAGACCTCTCATTTCGTTCACGATGTCGGTAGAAGTCATGGGCTTCCCAGACTTCCAAAGGATATTTAATACATCCAGTTCTCTAGCATTTAAAACGTTTAACATTATTTTTTCCTCCGTTATTTTATCTACAATATTGCTTTCTGCGCTGCTCGCTCCTTTGTTATCGGGACAATCGGGACGTTGAGGTTTACGCGGCTGCGCTTCAGGCGGCTTACTGCCGCCGTGAAGTCTCTGTCCGTCTCGATGATAAAGTCACGCGAAAATGTGTTATTGATTGCCTTGATCTTTTTGATTCCTTCCTCACTGATCATCTGTGCCTCCTGTCATGTCTGCTGCCGTGAGCAAATCCCTCACCAGCTCCGACTCCGTCCCCTGCACATCTTCAATGACGCCTGCTGCCCGCAACAGCAACTTGCGCATCCGGCTCCCTTTACTGTCCGCGACTGCCATCTCCACATGATCTTTGCTCATCAACTGTGCAACCGTCGGATGGTATTTTTCGATGTTGTCTTTATATCCATACAATAATTTGGGACGGTGTTCGTTAGGAATACCGATCTCCGTCAATATCCGATCAAAGTCTGCTGCCGTCAACTCATCCTCTGGTGCAAAATCTCCCAGCTTTTTTGTCATATCTATCAGACATCTCTCTATTAGATCCTCCTGCTTGAGCGCATATGTAATCAATCCCTCAAGATCCAAACGAAGCTCTGACGTTGTCCTGTATTTATCCGCTCCCAAACCCTCGTACAGTCCATGCTCTGCTTTTTTGTCATCTGCGTTGTAGATAATCATGGTGTCTCTGTCCTCCGACCGGTCCGTAAATGCCGGCCAGACAAAGCCCGTTACCGGCGCACCGATTACTCTGTCCGGGACTGTCAGACCAACCTTGTCATCTACAACAGCAAGGCTTGTTTTTGTTACCTTTGTAGGGCAGATCATGCACATAAGATACTCATAAACCTCTTCCGCGTCCTCCTGCACCTGTCCGTCAGCCCCCTTGCCCGGAACGTCATATACTGCATGGAAGACTATGACTACATAGTTATTATCGCTCCAGTAATACTTCTGGATTGTCAAAAACAGATCTTCAAGCTCCTCATAGTCAGACAGACGATTTTCTCTATTTGCCATGAGCACAGACATTTTCCCAACAACCGGCGCAGTTACAATTTTTCCGCCCACGTCACCTGTGAGCATCTTCTGTGCATATTTTAATATGCGGTTCTGCCTAAGTTCATCCAGTGCCAGTAGCGGCTGGCTCTCCTGTATGCTAAAGTCTCCTCCAGCTGCAGTTACATAACCCGCCGCAAAGCGGTCACAGCAGATATTATCCTGCTTCCACATTGCCTTTATTTCCCCGATTTCCTGATTTAACATCTCTTTCTCCTTTCCGGGCGTCCCGCAGGACACCCTCGACATGGCTTACATTGAGTTACCTTGTGATGTATGTCAAAATTCCTCCCAAAAGGGCACTTTTACTGCCATTTGCTGTAGATCAGCTCGTCCTCGGACCAGTTGTCCGGGTACTGTCTCTGCAAATAGTCTTTAAATATCTCCAGCATCTCCGCCCTGCGCCCTTTGTTGCCGTTATCCAGCATCTCATGGTGACACTGGCAGCCCAGAGCTCCGTTTTTGGCGATCCCCATGCCGTTTTTTGATCTGGGTATGTAATGCATGATGCTAAGTATGTGACGCCCATACCAGTTTGTGTCCTCCATGTGGTACTCGTGGGCACAAAAGATGCAGCACCCCCGGTCCCTTGATATAATCAGCTTGCGCACCGCAGTGGGGAACTCCCTCTTACGCGCCTGTTTTGATTTACTCATTGCCTGCCCTCCTCATCAGCCGCTCGAAGCCTGCTGCCATGGCAACCGACATCTGATAGAGCTTACCGATCATCTCCGGCTCCATGAGCTCCCTCTGTGCCTCCCAGACCGTCAGGTACTTTGTGAGATCGGAGTGGTTTTTATAGATCTCCATCCAGACGTCCTCTACTGTGCCATGATCTGTCTCACATCCTCCGCCCTCTGTAATTCCAGCGCCCTCATCAGGATCGCAAGCGGCATCTGTCTCCGGCTCTCCAGATGCTCCCGCATCCGCTCCGGGTTGCAAAGCATCTCCTGCAGCTCCGACTCCATCTGGCAAACCGGTGACATCCTGATTGTTACCTGTGTTCCCGCCATTTTCGTCCTCCTCTTTTATCTCCTCTTTTATCTCCTCGTAGGTTGCCTCCGGTACCACTCCCTCATAGTCACCGACGTTCATCTGTCCCGGGATCTGGATATCCTCCTCCGGCTCCTCCGTGTCTTCCGGCTTTGGTGTTGGTTTCGGCTTTTTCGGTGTCGCGGCCTTGGTCACCTTGGATTCCTTACGTCTCTCCGGTTGCACCGGTGCAACTGACGGCTTTTCGGGTGCCGGAGTTTCCGGCTCCGGGAATGGCATGTCATATGTCATTTTATAGGCGGTCTCCGCATCCTCTCCGGTCTGCTTGCAGATCATATAGACTGCATCTGTCAGCTGTTCCTCGTTAAATGTCTCTTTTTCCTGCGTGCGGACGACGGTGACGCTGATCCGTGCGTCACTGATTGCCAGCATCAGCCGTCCCATGCCCGGGATCCTTGGCGTGTACACTGCATCCCCCTGCGGTGCAAGGATCTCTTTAAATCTTTTATCCGCCTCGGCTGCACAGGCGGCAAAGAGCTTTTTGTATAGCTGTGGCTGCTCCTTGCCCAGCTCCCAGACTGCCTTTGCAAGCAGGGAGTCCTCCGACAGCTCGGGTTCCGGCTGCTCCGCTGCCTCGATGGCAACCTCAATGTCAGATATGGCATTTTCCGCCTCGATTTCCTCACGGATCGCCTGTACCTCTGTCTTGCTGAGGCTATCCATCAGCTCCTCCGCAATGGCATCCGGCAAAAACAGCATCTCTGACAGCTTGGTAAATCCCATGTTTTTATAGGACTCCTTTAAGATGTGGCTGTTGCCGCCGACGGAAAAGCGGTTTACAATGCGGATGTATCTGGATACCTTACTCTTGTCAAGCCCGTATCGCCTGTATGCAAAATCCTCATAGTCCGCATACTGGCTCCCGACAAGTATATCTGTCTCCTTGGCCATCTTGAGGATATACCCCATCTCCATATATCCCTCTTTGATCTTTGTTGCCGTCCTGTCGGCTGCTGCCTCAAAATCCTGATACCCTACAAACGCAAGGACTTCCGTGCCCTGCATATTTACGATGTCTCCCACTTAGATCACCTCCATCAAATCTTCCATGAGCCCGTTAAGCACACGGACATTGTTCTTTTCCTTCAGTTCGTCGATGTTTTTCTGCCGGAGCACGGCGCTTGCCCTGGCGTATTTATGATCCTCTTTGCTCATGCGCTTCCGGATAATCTGCTGCCACTCCCGTAAAAACGGCTTGATCTCCTCAATGCCCGGCTCCTCGTCGTAGGCTCCCCGGTGCTGCCGGATCGTGCCGCCCGGCTCTACCTCGATCGTATAAAACGGTTCATCCGGGGACGACTGCTGCCGGAGGAAACAAATATAGGTTTCCCGGCTCATGATGCGGTCAAAATACCTCTCCGTATTACCTACACAGTGATGCAGTGCCATGCCCTCCGCTGTGATCTCTGCAAAATCCTTCGGTACGCGGATCAGATAAGTGTCAGAAGCATATTCGTACTTCGCCTTGATTTCGGCCAGCAGCTCCTCATATCCCGGGTATTTCTCACGCATCCGCTGTGCCTCCCTCTTGGCGGCTTCCGCGTCACGTTTTCTTTGCAGCTCTTCCCTGCGGCGGTTCGACTCCTCCACTGCTTCATCGTGACGTCTCTTGAGTTCGCGTGGACGGTATACCATCTCGTCATCCATCTTTTTACCGAGCTGCGCCACCATATCAAGATAGTCCTCGTATTGCGACAGGACTGTCTTTGGTGTTTTGCCCTTATAGCTTTCTTGGCACTGGCGGGTGATATAGTTCATGAGCTTATGGAGATTGAGGTATTTTGCTGCCGTGGATTTTCCGTAGTCAGCCGGGCAAAGATTGACTTTCTGCAGCCATGCCATACACTCGGCGGATATCTTTTCCCCCTGCTCGTCCGACCACTGGAGCCATTTCAGCATCAGCCTGCCGCCGTTTTCCTGCCGGAGCCGGTTTATCAGCTGCTTGTCCTGTATCCTAAGGACTGCTGCCACGGACTCTCCCAAAGCATCCAGTGTGTTCAGCACATAACCTCCCCATGGCGTAATCGTGTCCGACTCCTCTTCCAGCAGCTTATAAAACCGTCCTTTTGCCAGATACTCCGCGATGCCGGTCCAGTAGTGATTACTCTCGCACAGCAGTCCGTTATAATTTGCCTTTATGCCTGCTGCCGCCAGCTGTGGGAATACATCCTGCCATATCTGATAGGCGGTCTTATCCAGTCCTGCGCGGATCGCATCGGCATCAGGATAAAGATATCCGGGCTTCCAGCGCCGGTTCATCCGGTTTCCCTCTGACCAGTCCCCCCAGCCGTTGTCATAATATATCTTGCAGCTATTTTTCATGTTCCGCTGCATCATCAGGCGGATAAGCTCATCAAAGTATACCTTGCGGGTATCAGACCACGCGATCTCCACCTTAAAATGTCTCAGGACACCCCGCTTGTCATCTATGTCATGGATGATGTAAAGCCTTGTCTTTGCAACGATCATGCCTTTACGCTTCTCGACCACAAGACTGCTGCCGCAGAGCGGACACTTGATGGTATCTTTCTGCTTTATCTTTTGGCCCCCGGGAGCTGTCTCGTCAAAGTCTCTGTTGCAGGCTGTGCAGTGGCAGGTCTTTTTTATCTTGTCGTAAAAGGCATATTGCAGATCCCCAACCGCCTGGGCTACGACCCAGTCCCGCACCACTTGTCCCGGTGGCGGGCAATGCGACATGAGCTCATTGAGACGTCTCTGTTTATTGTCTATGGCTCTTTCCCTCCTATCCCTATTATAGTTTTCTTCCGCTACGGTGATCCGGCGGAAGGCTTCGCCGCCCCGATATGTCTTGGACATGACCGACTTGATCAGTTCCTCATCCTCTTTTGACAGGTTCCATTCTTCCTCTTTGATCTGTTGCCCCCAATACCATCCCCTTTCATCTGCAGCACTGTTGAGATTTGCTCCTGTTTTGGAGTCGCTGTCCGGATAATAGGTTCCCGGCTCCCCTGTCTGTATATCCGTAGCATGGCGGCACTTATAAATGCCATCCTGCCATAAGTCTAAGATCAGGTAATTTCCCGCCACCTGCGCGCGGATGCGTTTCCCTTCGCCCGCCGGGCATGCCGGTACCGGCGCGTTTAATACCTCTCTCCATCTCATGTCTGCCCTCTCCTTTCCATCTCCTCCAACATCCCGACCGTATACCAGATGCCCGGTTGTATGGTCTCGCCGTCAACGGTAATCAGCTTCGCCGCCCTGATCTGTCCGTCTGTCTCCATCAGTAATCCCAGATGTGAGCTCTTACATCCCCTCACCTGCGGCTCCTCGCCCCTTGCTATGGCAATACCATCCGGTACGCTCATCTCTGCCGCGACAAGGTCAATGTCAATCATGTGGCTCTTATGTCTCCAGCCGTCCCTCTTAGGATGTCTGGCCATATAAAGCATTGCCTCCCTTGCAATGTCCCGGTTTGTCAGCTCCTGCATCAGTGTCAGCTTGGTGCAGGCGATCCGCGTATTCGCACCGTCCTCTGCAATGTCTCCCTCTGCGTTAGCCTTAAAAAAGCGGTTACTCCCGTTTAGGCCGTAATACGTTGTGCAGTCGATTACATACTCGCAGGCGTGCAGTCCGGTACCGCCGCACTTTGATCCGTCAGCCGTGGCGGGCGCTCCAAGCCGGTAGGGGAAAACGCCCTTGCCGGAGGTACAGGTCATGTTTTCCCTTGTTGCTTTATATACAATCATTCCGCACCCTCCAGATAGTAGGACATGATGATCTGTCTGAGGTCATCCCTGCCGCACATACCAATATAGGCGGCGCTGTCCGGTAAGCCTGCTGCCTTTATGATCTCCTTTTTCACCGCTATCCTGTTTTCCGACGCTCTTTTTAAGCCGGCTGCCATGATATCTATCAGCTTCTTTTTGGGGGCAAATACGGCATTGCACAGCTCGTCACCGGGATAATCGGTGATTACCTGTATGAGGTAGTCCTTCCAGTCGGACAACTGGCTCTTAAGGTCAAGCTCCTTTGCTTCGAGGTTGACCTTGGCGACTGCTGCCATATACGGATTGCACAGCTCCTCGGACGCTCCGTCCATGTAATCCTCTGCATCCTCTCTGTCAAGACCGTTCTCGAGAGCGAGTGCAATCAGCGCCTCCCCATCTCCCTCCGCTTTCTGGGCTGCTGCCGCCCTGTTTAATTCCTCCACCGTGTTAAAAATCCCGAATTTCTTCTCCATCTGTTCTCCTTTCCGTTGCACCGGTGCAACTTTCCTTTTTTTGGGTGTTCCAATAGCCCGCCAACTCTTGATTCCGTCCTGTGTTCCCGGACTTTTTATCCCTGCTGCCAGTCGGGCTTCTCATCGAGCTTCGCAAACATGTTTGTATACGGCTGTGCTACCTGCATCTTCCATCGCATCCAGTCCACAAACTCATGCTTTTCGGTCACTGCCGTGAGCACATGACCGTCCTCCTCCAGATCTTGCAGGAGCATGCTCCACAGACACGCATCCTTGACCTCTTTGCCACGGCTGTTTCGCCATCCCGACTGCTGCCATCTGGTGAGCCATCCCTGACAGAGCACGGATGTGATATAATCACACTCTGTATGCAGGACGATCATGCAGGCAAAATTCATATGGGTCAATGCGTCCCGTGCCGCCAACAGGATCAGCTTGCGCTCTGATGTGTCGTCATACTCCGCAACCTCCGGCGTGCTCTCATGTACCTTGCCGCTCTTTAGGGTCGTGCGGAGGATGTACATCACGCGCCCCGGTCCTTTTGCGCTGCCCCGCAGGCTTGTTGTGACAAACAGGTCTACTGTCCGCATTGTCTGCTCCATTGTCTCCCTCCTCTCTATCCCGACTCCGGTTTGTCCGAGCCCAGCCGGATCATTGTGTATCGCCGGTATTTATATCTGGTTACCGGATTCACACCCTCGACAATCCTGTATATGTAATAGCCTTTTTTCGGCTTTGGCTCCTTTTGCCACCGGATCAGCTCGTCCTCCTTTGGCGTCGGCAAGGGCATATTGCGGGATGTGTTATAACTTGACTCTGATATCCGTGGCTTGCTCTGTGTGCCGTCAGCCTTTGTCTCTGTAGAGTACTCGTCGCGGGTCATGTAATTGGCGAGCTTTGTAAAATCCTCGTCATAATACTTACTGTTGCGGATCGCCACAGACCATGTGCCGCCATGCGGCCACGCCTGCTGTATGATGCTTGCCGTGTCTCCGATCTCATTGAGTACCAGATGGATATGCCACGCTCCCTTTGTTCCCTTCTGGATATTGCGGAACCAGACCAGCTTCTTTCCCCGCTTTTTATATTTCTGCCGCACCTTCCGCATCGCCTTTTCAAAATCGTCCAGTGCGGCCGCCATATTCGGCGGGCGGTTCTGCACCTCGTAGGTCCATGTGGCAAATAGGTCTCCCTCGTTTATATACAGGAGCATCCTCTGGCGGCATCGGCGTGCCTTGTTCATCTGATTGATCTTTCTTATCTGTTCCTCGGTGGGCTTTCTCTTTTTTGCTCTCTCCTTGCCCCTGCCTCCATAATTTCCGTCGTGGTACTCTTCGACGTCTATGATTTGTCCCGACCGGTAAGTATATTTTTTCCTCTTCGTCATGCTCTCCCATGTCCTAACTTTAATATCTTTATCAAGTCCTACCGGGGCTGCTCTGCCCCGATTTTTCTTGACTTTTTTAGTCCACGGTGGTATCATGATCTTGTGATGAATCGCGATACCATCGTGATTGCCGGCAACTCCCATTGCCGGCTTTTTTATTGCGCATAATACGCCGGATTTTGCTCTGCCCGCATAGGCCGCGCTCCCGCCTCTGGTTTTGCGCCGTGATACCCGATCTCTCCGGGTACCCGGTACACCATGCACTCAAAGCCCATGTGATTTTTGATCAGGCACTCCTTCATGACCTTATCTCGCTTGGCATCCGAAAACAGTCCGTCGTTCTCGGCGGCATCCTGCTCCTCGTTGTAGTGCCCGAAGAGCTGTCGCCAGACCTCCTCCGGCGGGTCGAGGAAGCTGATCACAGTACAGGCCTTGTCATAGATCAGCTTTGCTTTGCTCCACTGCTTGTCCGCGTAGGCCCTGTCAAAGTCCTCAGCAAGCCCTATCAGCTTTTTGATGTTTGGATCTGTCGTGCTCTGCATCCAGTCTCACCTCCCTAAGTACCGCCATGATCTCCCGGATCCGGCGCTGTCTGTCCCGCTTTTCCCGCCACTTTTCGGCCAAAAAATCCGAAAAAAAGCAAAAAATAATAAGGATCGTCGAAAATCCTACATAAACACCTATGCTCTCCTCTCTGGTCAGCGGCTCCGACCACGGCACATACCGCATTACGGCAGCCGCACCCAGCAGGGATATGATAATATTTTTAAGCATGTCCGCTCCTCTCAGCTGCACAGCTCCACCATCTTTGTCGCCTTATTGTATGTAAAATCTGCGACGTCCCCGGTGGCATCCGTGACTCTTACCCTGTTACGGTCCACAAGCTCTACCTTGACCGCGTAAAGGGTAAAGTTGTCATGGACATATTTCATGATATGGAACTGCTCAACGGTATCTACTTTCATGCAGTCTCCTTTCCGGGCTTGTCCCTTGTTACCGCTATTGCGCGGTTTTATCCTCTCTCGGTCTGTACCCCAGATGCATTAATGCCTGCTTATTCAGTGCTGTCGCAATTCTTGTCTTCTCCTCTTTGCTCAACTCGTCGACGTTATACACTTTGTCCCCGATATGTATTAAATTAATTATGGTTGGTTGCTTTTTCATGTCCGCACCTCCTCTCCTTAATGATATGTGCTACTGGTTGTACGCCTTTCCTGTTATTTTCCTCTTTCTCTTTCCAGCTCAGCGCTCCTATCTAAAATCCATCCGGCATACTTGCTTATCTCACCATCCTTGGATCTGGAGACTGCATCCCGCTCGCCATGATAAACCATGAGGGCTGTTGTAACCTCACCATACTCCTCCATTAATTCGGCGAGATAATCAGTCCCAGTATGGATATTGCCATCCACATCGTAGATATCCGTTACTCCCAGCCGCTCCATCCGGTCTATATGCCATTTCTCAGATATCTGCATCAATCCCTTGCACCCACCGTTTTCCGCATCAGCTTGTCCGGCTGACTCCCGTTCGATGATTGCCATAAGCAATTCGGGGCATATGCCGTATTCTTTGCCGTACTTTTCGCACGTCTCCTGTATCTCCTGTGATATGTATGTCCCTACCGGGTGCGCCGTAGATACAAATGCCGCTGACAGCATCATTGCAACGGTAATAAGTATCATTACTTTCGTTCTCATGTTTCACCTCCATAGTTCATTGGCACTCGCCTATAATTTCATAAGCTGTAATATTTCCTCATCGCTCGCCTTCAGCTCCCGGAAGAGTATCAGCAGTTCCCCGAACTCATACTGACTCTTCTTGTTTTTTTGCCCGACAGCCTGTCCGGTCATGCCGAGCTTAGCGCCTATCATCCCATTTGTTACGTCCTCGACCGCCTTTTTGGTCTTTATCCATTTGGCAAATGTAGCTTTCTTGCGCTCTATCTCGCCGAGCGGTAATACTCTTGGCATTTTTATCCCTCCTTCCCATTATCCTACCCGAGTGCTTTACTCTTACCGGCCTCTGCTGCCGCAATCGCCTCGCCTGCTGCCATGCCGTCCATATAGGCATTCGCAAGTGCCACAAACATATTGCGGCGCGGTACAGGTACATTCTGCAAGATACCGCAGAACTGTCTCGCGTCCCTGAGCTGTGTGTCATCATATCCAGTAGACTTTCTCTCTGTCGTCATAGCTCGTTTCTCCTTTCTGTGTTTTGCAAACCTTTTCTGTGTTTCTGCGACCATTATACGTCCCATAAGCACACATGTCAAGCATTTTTTGTTGATTGCGTGACTTTTTGTTGACGAACGCACTTTTTCGTTGTATACTCGTGTTTGAAAGGTGGTGAAGCCATGAAAGAACGAATTAGAAAAATTCGCCGTGATCTCGATCTGACTCAGCAGGAGTTTGCTGATCGCATCGGAATAAAAAGAAATACTATAGCAAACTATGAAACCGGAAGGAATGAACCTGTGGATTCCGTTGTCTCTCTTATTTGTAGAGAATTTGGTGTGAATGAAGAATGGCTCCGAAATGGAACCGGAGAAATGTTTAAACCGAGCCCCAGCTCCGCGCTGGATGCTCTGGCAACAGAGTTTAGCTTAGATCATAGCTCATATGTGGCGATTGAAAAGTTTCTGAAATTGAGTCCTGAACTTCGTGAGGGAATGATTGCTTACTTTAGAGATGTGACTGCTGCTCTCGCAGATACTGATGATGAAGACGACCTCTTCCGCGACATCCCTCAGACGGAAGAAGAATTTGAACAAAAATTTCCGCCATTCGATATGGCACAGGATAAAATAGGCTAGGTGCTCTGCACCCGGCCTTTTTTATCCTGCCGCACTAGCAGATATACCTTTGCCCCTCCCTTAAATGCTGTGTTGTAGTACATGGTTCTGCTATGCGTAAAATATAGCGCATATATATTACTGTTGTTGTGATAAATATATTTTGCTTTCTTCATTCGTATGTCCGTCCTATGCTATCTTTTGATTGTGATTCAAACTTGAGGGAAAGTTTCACGGTTCTCTAAGTCCATGATGATAATTTTCTTTCCCTTTTTATGGTAGTTTAATTGTATCACCTTTTAACAGTGTTGTCTCGTTTTCCCTAAATATTTCCATAATTATGGAAATATTTACTTGTACTCTGACTCGAACAGATCGGTAATTCTGACGCCTAGCGCTATCGCTATCAGTTCCAACTGGCGCAGCGTGGGCGAGTTCTTTTCGTTTTCAATGTTGTTGAGCAAGGACTTGCTGAGGTGTGTCTGTTCAGCCAATTCTATCAATGTCAATCCTTTTTGTTTGCGTGCTTCCCATGTCAATATTTTCATGCTGTCTACTCCTGAATATTTAGTGTAGACAAAAATTTGATATATTATTAGACCACATAGCGTCAAATAAAATCAAATTGCTTTTTTCATGTAGAAAGTGAGAGTTTTGTCTTGTATAGTATGGTTTTATGTAATATACTTTGTTTATGCTATTCGGTAATCAGTAATTTATGGTGTGATTCTTACAGCTTACGTTTGATAGTTTTTTTGTTCACGGAAAGAGAAGGGAGTATGTAATGAGTTTAAGAGATTTTTTTAATGCTTCAAAAATCAAAGAGGAAAATGAGCATTTGCGCCAACAAATCAATGATCTCGGTGTTACAGAATACGCTCAGACAAAGCAAAAAATTGCAGCACTGGAGCAAGATGCAAATGTTAAGTTATCCCGCCTAAATCAAGACATATCTTCAAATACCGCGGTGCTGTCCGATCTTCTGGAACAGATAAGTGTTCTGCAGGATAAAAGCGATAAACTGTCTAAGTCTGTTGCTACGCAGGAGAGAAAGCTGTCTCGCTGTAAAGAACTATACAAGAGCGTAGACTATGCCATCAATAATTTTTTTGTGTCTGATGTCGACTATTCAAACTGCAGGCTAAATACTCACGATTTTGAAGAATTGGATTTGATTTGTCCCTCAGTCACACTTAAGCTGCATTGTATGGACATGAAGAGTCTTCGCAAGGCATATAAGGACAACGAAAAACAGATAAATGCTCTGTTGGAACAATACTCCGCGCGTTATACCACTAAGGCTAACAAGTCCATCTACAATCTGATGGTTATAGCTCTTCGGGCAGAATTGCAAAATATTTTATATAATCTAAAATATGAAAAACTGGATAAAGCCGTTGATGACGCGAAACTCGTATCAGCGAAATACCTGAAGATTGCTGCGGAGGGAAATCAAAGTATTGCCGGAACTTTAACAAAATTTATCGGCGAAACAGAGTACCTTTTTATAAATGCCGTCAAAATCGAATACAACTATTATGTAAAAAAAGAGCAGGCACGTCAGGAACAGCTCGCCATCAAGGAGCAGATGCGTCAGGAGGCGGAAGAACGCAAAGCGCTGGAGGCAGAGCGCAAACGAGTTGAACAGGAAGAATTAAAGTTTGAAACACAAATTGCTGCCCTATCGGAGCAGGCTGCCACTGCTGATGGAGCTGAACTGGAAGCACTCAAGTCACGCATTCTGGAATTACAGTCTCAGCTATCCGATGTAATTGTCAAAAAAGAAGACATTGCGAAGCTCCAAAACGGAAAGGCTGGTAATGTATACATCATTAGTAATTTAGGATCATTCGGCGATAATATGTTTAAAATTGGCATGACGAGACGCCTAAACCCTCAGGATCGTATTGATGAGCTCGGCAGTGCAAGTGTCCCTTTCAAGTTCGATGTGCATAGCTTCATTTTCTCCGACAATGCATCTGATCTCGAGACCGAATTGCATCGCAGGCTCAACGATAAGCGTGTCAATAAAGTAAACCTTCGCAAGGAGTTTTTCTACGCCACTATCGATGAACTGGAAGACCTCGTAAATGATATTTGTCCTACTGCGGAATTTAATCGGACTATGCTTGCAGAGGAATTTATGCAATCTCAATCATGTGACGGAGTTTACACATCCGACTACGAATTAGATGCCGAAGACGAATAACCGTCTAAAATCTTTGTTAGGAGAATAAATGCTATGACCATCGAAAAGCTGCCCTCCGGATCCTACCGCGCCACAATCATGGAACACGGTAAGCGCTACCGCAAGACCTTTGACCACAAGCCCACGCAAAAAGAAGTACTGCAAGCTCTGGCTGCAGAAATGAGCGCAAAGCCGAAAAAGACCGGTATGACCTTTTCGGCCGCAGCTGGTAAATACTGCGACAGTAAAAAAAATACCTTATCTCCTAAGACCTACCGCGAGTATATCCTCCAATGTAAACGTCTCCCGGAATGGTTTCTTGATATGTCTGTGGACGAGATCGAGCAGGTCGATCTAAATAAACTGGTAAGCGATATGAGCGGCGGTGACGATCCAAAATCCCCGAAAACAATAAGTAATGCCCATGGCTTTATTTCTGCCGTTCTAAGGACATTCCGCCCCAACATGGTCATTAATACAACCTTGCCCCAAAAGCGCAAAACTGAGCCCTATATCCCGTCTGTGGACGAGGTGCGGCTAATGCTCCAGCACCTGAAAGGCACGGAGTTTGAAATACCCTTTATCCTCGGCTGTTATGGTATGCGCCGGAGCGAGATCTGTGCCCTCACTCCCGACGACATCGAAGATCGCGTTGTGCATATAAATAAGGCTCTCGTCCAAAATGAAAAGAATGAATGGGTGATCAAGTCAACAAAGACCACCCAATCTACAAGGGATATTGTTATCCCTCAGGATGTAGCAGATAAAATCCGCGAGCGGGGATATGTCTATAAGGGGTTCCCGCATAGCATATCGAAGCACTTAAGCGCCTTAGAGCAAAAGCTCGGAATAAATCATTTCAGTATGCACAAGCTCCGGCATTACTTTGCAAGCCGTATGTCGGCTATGGGTATCCCGGACGCTGATATACTTGCAATAGGTGGCTGGGAAACTGACCACGTTATGAAGACCGTCTACCGGCATTCTATGATCGGTAAGGAAGCCGACGCAAAGAAAAGGGCTTCCGACAAGCTCACGGATGAGCTTTTTAATTGACCTTCCCATGGGTAAATTCGTGGGTAAATCTTTGAAAAATGCCCTTTTTGAGTGTAATGTGTGCTTTCAGAAATTCACAGAAAAATGGCTGAAATTCTTGATGCTTTCAAGAGCTTCAGCCATTTTCAATACTTTCAAGCAAATCGGGGTGACAGGATTCGAACCTGCGACTTCCTGGTCCCAAACCAGGCGCTCTAGCCAAACTGAGCCACACCCCGCAGCAAATATGCTTGATTATTATATTCCATAACACCATGCGCTGTCAACTACAATCTGTTGTGTTTATATATAGCAGATGGAGAACTGCAACGCATCCCGGTTATCCATCTCCATAAGGGCATAGGAGGGGCGGCGGCCTTCCTGTCTCGGATAGGACAGACTTCCCGGATTCACGGCAATGACATCGTCGTCCATATCAATGACCGGCCGGTGCGTATGTCCGTAAAAGACAATGTCCGCGCCGCGCTCCACAGCCTCCCGCTTCAGATTTTCGTTTCCCATGGAGACATAGTAATTATGCCCATGCACCACCCATACCTTGTACGGTCCGATGTCAAGCATCAGCTCTCTCGGAAGCTCGGAAAAGAAGTCGTTGTTTCCGAGGACGATCTCCACCGGGCAGTCCGCAGCCTTCGTCAGGGCATACTCACTGCCCTCTGCATCCCCGCAGTGGATCACCAGATCCGGCTTCTCCTTCTCGAGAACGTGAAAATAATTCTCATTCTTCTTGTGTGTATCACTGACAATCAGTACCTTCATATTTTCTTATTTCCTCTTTCATAAGCTGAAGTGCTTTTCCTCTGTGGCTCACAAGATTTTTCTCCTCGCCGGTGAGCTCCGCCGTCGTCTTGCCCAGCTCGGGCACATAGAAGATCGGGTCATAGCCGAAGCCGCCCTCTCCGCGCTCCTCATATCCGATTCTGCCCTCTATCGTGGCTCTGACCGTCAGCTCCCTTTCTCCGGGGAGCACCGCCGCAATCGCGCAGACAAAGCGCGCCGTCCGCTTTTCGTCCGGCACTCCGTCAAGCCTCCCGATCAAGTTCGCATTCTTCACGCGGTAAGAAGTGTCCTCGCCCATATATCGCGCGGAATAAACGCCCGGCTCCTTGTTCAGATAATCAATCTCCAGACCGGAATCATCCGCAAGCACAATATCATCCTTGGCACATGCCGCGACAGCCCTCGCCTTGATCAGAGCATTTTCCTCGTAGGTGCTTCCGTTCTCCTCGATGTCAATGGAAATTCCCGCCTCCTTCATGGACAATATCTCCGCTCCGAGATCAGCCAGGATCATGCGTATTTCCTTCATCTTTCCGGCATTGCCGGTCGCAAAAATGATTCTTTTCATTCTCCGTTTCTCCTTCTGCGCTATTCGCATAACCGCTTTAATTCTTCCACCGCTTCCCCGATTGCTGCCAGTATTCCGTCCGCAAGCTTCTCCTGATAGGCCTCCTCCTGTAAAAGATAGGCCTCCTGCGGATTGGACAGCCAGCCCACAGATATTTCAGCGGCTGGAAGCGTCAGCTGCTTCAATATACTGTCTTCTGCCGCAGCCGTCAGTCCCAGCGCGCGGTTGCTCGCCGCAATGGTAACCTCACGGGTGAGCAGATCAGCCAGCTCCGGGCTGCCAAAGTCCGGTATGAAAAATTCATCCTCATAAATCCCCGTAACACCGTAGATTTCTGTATCGTTCTCGCTCCTGCTGACAGAAAGCCGGATAAAGAGGTCAGCCCCGACCTCCTCCGTAAGACTTACCCGCTCGTCCGCTGTCACGTTTCCGTTCTCTGTCCTCGTGCAATACAGCCGCACATCCGGAAGCGCAAATTTTCTCTGCACCCTTCTCGCTATCTGCAAGGTCAGTTCCGCATCCTGCGCCGTGTCCTGCCCCTCACTGCCCGCCGGGTCAAGAACCACCACAAAATCAAACAGCTCTTCCGGCCTGTACCATTCTATTGTCAGGGTGCTCCCGTTCAATGTGCTGCGATATTCATACACCCGCTCCATGGAAAACTTCAAAAGGATTCCATCCTCCTGCACCTCACTCTGCCCCGACAGGACCGGAGAAATATCCCCGCTGATCGCATTTTCTGTGTAGAAGGCTTCCTTCGCCCCCTGCACAAACAGCCGCAATTCCCTGTCCATATAGCGGTTTTCCATAATGACATGCTCCGCCCTGATTCCCTTCGGCAGCGGAATGTTAAAGCTCCCCTGCACTCCGTAGGTCTTATCCAGCAGCAGCTTGCTGTCGCGGACTTCCTTGTCCGGGGGTGCCGTATTCAAAGGAATCGCGTCCTGCTCCTGCGAGGCTTCCGCGATCACAATCGTCTTGTTCGCCGCAAGGAACAGCATTCCAGCCATGCTGACGACAAACAGAAGCATCCACGCCGCAAAGGTCAATCTCTCACTCTGCTTCATCCATTCTGTACCTTTCCTGCTTTCGGCGGTCTCGGGCCGAGAAACTGATAGTAATAGGTCTTCATCATGCCGTTATAGATTTTCCGGTTCTTGTCTGCTTTTCTGCCGATGTCCTGCTCCGCGTTCTCATATGCCGTGATGAGGTACATGCTCCAGGAATCCAGCGCCCGGAAACGCTCTCCTATCAGATGGTACAGCGCCGGCATCTCCGCCTTGTCCTGAAGTCTTTCTCCGTAGGGCGGATTCGTGATCAGAAAACCGTATTTCTTCGGGTGGCTCAGATCGGCAACGCTGCGGCGCTGAAAATGAATCAGCTTGTCAACTCCCGCCAGCTTTGCATTTTCTCTGGCGATCGACACCATCTGATCGTCGATGTCATACCCCTGAATATCCGGGTCAACCGACAGATCCACAAGCTCATTCGCCTCATCCAGCGTGTCATACCAGTTTTTCTTCGCTATGATATGCCCCCAGTTCTCCGCGGTAAAGCTCCTGTTCATTCCCGGAGCGATACCGGCAGCCATCATCGCCGCCTCTATCGGGAAGGTTCCGCTGCCGCAGAACGGATCGACAAGAATGCGATCCTTATTCCATGGTGTCAACATAATCAGAGCCGCCGCGAGATTTTCCGCGATAGGCGCCTTCGCCGTCAGCTTCCGGTAGCCCCGCTTATGGAGCGATTCGCCGGTGCTGTCAAGCCCTACCGTGACCTCATCCTTCATTAAAAACACGCGGATAGGGAAGCTCTCTCCGTCCTCTTTAAACCATTCAATCCCGTAATGCTTCCTCAGGCAGTCCACCATCGCCTTCTTCATGATGGACTGGATATCGGATGGGCTGAATAGCTTTGATTTCACACTGGCAGCCTTCGCCACCCAGAATTTTCCGTTCTCCGGTATGTATTCCTCCCATGGCAGATTGCGCGTTCCCTGAAACAATTCTTCAAAGCTCTCGGCATGAAAGCTGCCGACCTTGATAAGGATTCTCTCCGCCGTCCGCAGGAATACATTCGCCCTGCAAAGCGCTTCCTCGTCTCCGAAAAAGGTTACACGCCCATCCGCAACCTCCGTAATATCATATCCAAGCTCTGTGATCTCACGCTTCAAAACGGATTCCATACCGAAATGACACGGCGCGATCAGTTCAAATCTTCTCATATCTTCCCACTCCTGCGCTGTATTCTGCAATGCGAAGCCACTCGCCCATTCAAACATGCAAAGTCAGAATCCAGTATACATTTTTTTCGCAAATATGTAAATAGGGACACCGCTATAACGGTATCCCCATCGACGTCTTTCAGCCTAGAAATTGTTGTTCTTATTGTTCTGGTTGTTCTTCTGGCTGCTGTTCTGATTGTTCTGGTTGTTCTTCTGGTTCTGGTTATTCTTCTGGTTCTGATTGTTCTCCTGGCTGTTCTTGCAATTCTCAGAATAGCTGTTGCTACACTTATTGTTATCCATGTTTTTGTTCCTCCTGTTGGTTATTTGTTACAGGAGTTAGTATGGCAAAAGCGCACAAAAAATATGCAGAAACCGCATAAGTACTTTGGTACTATTTTCTCTTGCCTTTTTAGATCGAAAGTACTATAATGTGCCTTGTAAAGAGTTGAACCCCATTCATCTCTTTATACCCCTTATATTATATTTATACTCCCCTCATGAAAGCCATCGGTCCCCTCCGGTGGCTTTCAACTTTGTTTAAAGCCAGTCACGGAATAATTTTACAAAGAATATGACTACTGCCAGAACGGCAATCAGGGGCCAGAGCACGGACAACAGCTTAAAAGCAATGCTCAGAATGAATGCCAGCACAAAGAAAAAGCCTATCAGCCAGACCCAGCCCGGAACCAAGTGCACACGATTCTGTAATTCACCGGTGCCGTCAAAGCTCTGTTCCGGCTCATCCACCGTCCCAGCTGCCTGACTGTTCAGCTGTCCACCCTTCGTCTCCGCAATCGTCCGGGCAATCAGTCTGGGATCGCCGAGAGCTTCCATGACCTCCGCCTCAGTCCTTCCCTCCTGCATTTCAGAACTGATATATTCGTCGTAATAATCTAAGGTACTGTTCACTGTCTCAGGTGCAATTTTACCATTTAACGACAGGCGCAGTTTCTCCAAAAATTCATTTTTTTCCATAAATACCTCTCATAATCCGTCCCTACCATTTTTTCCGCGGGCAGACATTTTTAATCACCGCGGCACGGAGTTCGACATAACAGCCACAGCTGCGGCACATGCCCTCCAGCAGCCATTCACACTGCCTGCATGTGTCCAGCCGCTGCATGTACTGCTCCTGATCCGCTCTGACATCCGGGTCCAGATTATCCACATGTTCTTTGATTGTCCGATAGGTATCTGCCTGTTCCGCAAGCTCACTCGTCAGACACTTCCTGCAAAAACGTACTTTTTCATCTTTCTGTTCCATACTCTGTATTATACTGTCTCTGTTCTGTAAGAACAACACTATTTCGACACAAGTTCCCGGAAAACAGCATCTTTGTCAAATTTTCCTTCAAAAAATCCGGGAATTTCCTTGTATGCCTTGCAGATACTGACACTGAATTCTGTCAATATCCTGCCCATCTCCTCTTCCGTATAGGGTGCGCTTCCGGTGACCGTCAGGGTCGCAAGACTGTGAACCACCAGCCACATATCCCGGAAATACTGATCCGCCGCCATGTCATCCATATGATAAATCTGCCTGATCGACTCCCTCAGCATAGCCTGTGAGTTTTCAAGCTGTCCCATGACGTTATTATATCCCTTCACCGGAGGTGACAGAAAGAGCATTCTGTACAGCTGCGGCTCCTCCTTTGCGAAGCGGATATACTGCATACCAACGCCCAGGAAGGGGACTTTCTCTTTCAATCCTTCCTGCACATAGCCGCGATAAATCTCTTCCGCCTCTTGATAAACTTCTGCTTTCAGTTCGTCCATCGAACGAAAATAAGTAAAAATAGGTCTGGTAGAAACACCGAGTACGGCGGCAATATCTCTCGTTGATACAGCTTCTATACCGCGTTCTCTCGCAACCTTCAGCCCGGCTGCCACAATTTCCTGTTTTGTAAATTTAGGTCTCGGAGGCATCTTAATCCTTCCTTTCTGTGATGTTATACATCATCTGTAATTATATATATGGATGGATGTCGTGTCAAGCTATGTATGTGAACTCGCCCCAGCCATTCATGCAAAAACGCCCGGCTGCCCTCTTCTTCCTTTTTCCGGCTGCTGCCACAGCACTGCAGCAAACAAGGAACAATGCCGCAAACGACACCGGGACATTTACAGTAGTTTTCCAAAAGAGTCAATTGACCATTTTGGAAATCTGTCCTTGAAAGGACTTTTCTTTTGCAAAAAGGTGCTGTACAATAGCGTTAAAAAGATATTTATGGAGATGAGTTATGAAATTCAGTGAGAAATTGAACGAATATATAAGCTTGCTTTCCTGCACATCGAAGGATCTTTACACATTGGCGGACATTTCCGCGGCATCCTTTACCCGCTACCGGAAAGGCGAGCGTGTGCCGGAGCTCAGGACGCCGCCTTTTGACAGTCTGTGCGCTGCCATTGCGGAGCTTGCCGCCCAGAAGGGGCTCCCGGATGTCACGGCCGAAACGGTGAAGGAATCGTTCACCTCCTGTGAAGACTTTGTCACAACCGACAAGGAGCGTCTGCGCCAGAATTTCAACACTCTCCTCACGACGCTCAACATCAATCTGACACGCCTGTGCCAGTACACGAACTATGATGCCTCTACCATTTTCCGCATCCGGAACGGTTCCAGAAAGCCGGGCGATCCCGAGCAGTTTGCCTCCGCGATTGCCTCGTTCACGGCGAGAGAAATGCGGACACCGCAGGAATTGTCTTCTGTCGCTGAGCTGCTCGGCTGTGAGGTGGAAAAAATTTATGACCAGTCGGTGCGCTATACAAGGCTGAAAAACTGGCTGTTGGAACGACAGGGGCAGGATGCCGGAAACGACAGTGTTGCCAAATTCCTGAATAAACTGGACGCATTCGACCTGAATGAATACATCAAGGTCATCCGCTTTGATGAACTGAAGGTGCCGACCATGCCGTTCCAGCTTCCCTCTTCCAAGGCCTATTTCGGTATCACGGAGATGATGGAAAGCGAACTGGATTTCCTGAAGGCTACCGTTCTTTCCAAGTCCATGGCTCCCGTCACCATGTACAGCGACATGCCGATAAAGGAAATGGCGAAGGACCCGGAATTCCCGAAAAAGTGGATGTTTGGTATGGCGATGATGTTGAAAAAGGGACTGCACCTCAATCAGATCCACAATCTGGATCGTTCCTTCGATGAGATGATGCTTGGGCTCGAGAGCTGGATTCCGATGTATATGACGGGACAGATTTCTCCCTACTATTTCAAAAATGCACAGGACAATGTCTTTCTGCATTTTCTGAAGGTTTCAGGCACTGCCGCTCTCTCCGGCGAGGCAATTGCCGGCTACCACGCTGACGGCAAATATTATCTGACGAAGTCAAAACGCGAGGTGGAATATTATCAGAAACGGGCGAACGAAATGCTTGCCAATGCTTACCCCCTGATGGAGATTTACCGCAGTGAACGGCAGAGTGAACTGCAAAGCTTTCTGCTTTCCGACGCAGCAATGCCCGGCAGTCGCCGCAGCATCCTCTCCACGCTGCCTCTGTATACCATGAGTGATGGGCTCTTAGAGCGTATACTCACACGCCACGGCGTTGATCCCATGCAGAAAGAAGCGATAAAGAAACAGGCGGCGGACCAAAGGCAGCGGCTCGTGACGATCCTTGAGACCGAAACTGTTGATGATGAGATACCGACAGTCACACCGGAGGAATTTCAGGCTACCCCGCCTGTGCTTGAGCTTTCCGGCATGTTCTGCGAGACCGACATTACATACAATGAGAAGGAATATGAGGCTCATCTGAAAGAGACCAGGGTCTTCGCCGAACAATACCCGAATTATAGCGCGAAGCAGGGTTCCACTCATGCTTTCCGCAATTTGCAGATCTTCATCCATGAGGGGCAGTGGGTAATGGTGTCCAAGGGCAAGGCTCCGGCAGTTCACTTTGTTATCCGCCACCCCAAGCTGCGCAATGCCATCGAAAACTTTATCCCGCCGATGACGGAAGAATGTTGAAATGAGAATCGGGCAATCAGGATTACTCCCGGTTGCCCGTAATGTAATAATCGCAGTATTCTCCGCCTTTCCCTTTTCCGTGTTCAGATCCGTCCTGCCAAAATACCACTTGATGTCATAGAGCGAGCGCCGCATCATTTCCTGTACGGTCTCCGGCGGAATCCTCTTACCGCTCGCCACATATGGTGCGACAAACGCCAGCGCAAACGTCTATGATTCTATCGTCCAGCGAATGATCCCTCAATGCTATATTGTCACTCTGTTCATTTCGATTATGCCGTAATCAATTACACTGTAGTTATAGTTGGAAATAATAAGGCTGTCAAGAGGGCAAAAGGCACAAAAAAAGACCCAGACAACCGTCTGAGCCTTATGCCGTGCGTGAAAGGATTCGAACCCTCGACCTACTGGTCCGTAGCCAGTCGCTCTATCCAGCTGAGCTACACGCACACTCTATCTTGCAGTATCACCTGCAACATTAGATATAATAACCGCTTTTTATAAAAAAGTCAAGCATTATTTTTATAAGGTTTTTTATTTTGCGTTCTGGAGCTTTTCGGCGTTGCTGCTGAGCTCCCCGACAACACCTGTCACCGTCTCAACGAGCAGACTGTTTTCCTCGCAGGCATTGAATGTCTCGTTTGCATGCGCGGAAACCTCCTCCGTAATCGCCGAAACAGTCTGGATGTGTTCCACAATGTCTGCATTCGCCGTCTCAAGCTCACCGACAATTCCCATCAGTTCCTTTGTCTGGGCTTCTACATTTTCCGTTCCCTGTGTGATTCCCTCAAAATTCTCGCCCACAACGCGCGTGCTCTCCGCGTTCGCCCTGTTGCTCTCCGTGACGACATCCACCGCTTCCTCAACAGAGACAAGCTCCTGATTGATATGACCGATCAGATCCGTGATGTTCACGGTAGCCGCCTTCGTCTGATTCGCAAGACCGGAAATCTGACTGGCAACCACTGCGAAGCCCTTTCCGGCTTCCCCCGCGCGCGCCGCCTCGATACTTGCATTCAGAGCCAGCATTCCGGTGCTGTTGGCAATGCTTGTGATCGTCTCGATGATCGTATTCATCTGTCCGGTGTACTCGCTGAGCGCCTTCATCTGCTCCAGCACCTGCCGGTTTGCCGTCATGGACTTTTCAACCTGCTCTGCCAGCGCATCCATCTGCTGTCTGCCGGTCGTCACCTTCTCCGCCGTTGTATTCATATTTTCCTCAATCTCAACCGCCGTATCCTTAACCTTCGCAATGTGCTGCTGGATTACTTCCGTCTTCTGCAACTGCTGCTGTACAGATTCCGCCGTCTCAGAGCTGCCGGTCGATACCTCGCCCATTGAGCTGTGAATCTGCTCCATGGAAATTCCGAGCTGCTCCATCTTCTCCGACACCTGCCGGATTCCCGTAATCATGTCGCCGGAGGTCTGCAATACATTGTCTGTCAGCGCATGGGCAGCTTCCTTCTGCTTCTCGATCTGCTCAATCTTTGCACCGTTCACCTTTTTCACCGCCACCGTCGTCACGACCATATATGCCGCCGTCAGCAGCGTGCATAGAATGCGGATTTCCACATCCGGTATCTGCTCCGGCGCATAACCCTTGGAAATTGCCGTAACCGCAACGCTCACCACATTGCCGAGACAGCAGAACACACCGACCAGCGCACAAAACTTTACATCCATATAGAGAATAATGATCAAAAACATGGGAAAAGCATAAGCAAATGTCAAAAGACTGTTCGATGTGAAAATAGCAAACAGATACAGCGCCCCATAGGAATCGCCTATGATATGTATGATCTTTCCATCCTCATGATTCCTGCGATACAGAATGTGCTCCGTAACGACCGGCACCACGCAGAGCAGGGCAAAAAGCGTAAAGTACATCGGTGTCCTCGAACCCTTGATCAGCTCTACCGCATAAGCCAGAAGCAGAACCGTATTTACTACCGTATGTCCCATTGTAGCCACATAATTGATATGGCCTTTTTCAGAAAAAGCTTCGTTCATTGTCTCTTCCCTCCGAAATATGCTAAAAATCCGAATAAATTCTACCACATTTACCTATTGATAACAAGTAAGAGCTAATTTTTTGCAACAAAATATTTTCTTTTTTACTGTCTTTTTAGAAAAGAGGTATAGTTTTCCGGTAATCTGTGTTATACTGATAAAATGTTATATACATAATCTGCCGGAGACGGCAGTTTTCAGGAGGAAATTTATGCTTGAATTACAAAATCTCTCCTTTCAGGTAGCCGATGCGGCGGACGGTCAGAAAGAGATCATAAGGGATCTCAACCTCACCTTTGAGGATCATACCTTTATCGCCATCACCGGGCCAAACGGCGGAGGAAAATCGACCCTCGCCAAATTGATCATGGGTATCGAACAGCCTACGTCCGGAAAGATCCTTTTCAACGGAAAGGACGTCACCGGCTTAAGCATCACCGAACGCGCCAAGGAGGGAATCAGCTTTGCTTTCCAGCAGCCCGTCCGCTTCAAGGGGATCAAGGTGAAAGATCTGATTACTCTCGCTGCAGGCGACCAGGTCAAGCTTCCCAACGTCTGCGACTATCTCTCCAAGGTCGGTCTGTGTGCCAGAGATTATATTAACCGCGATGTTGATGGCAGTCTTTCCGGCGGCGAATTAAAGAGAATTGAAATTGCAACCATCATAGCGCGGAATACTCCTCTCTCCGTTTTTGACGAGCCGGAGGCAGGCATCGATCTCTGGAGCTTTAACAATCTCATCAAGGTATTCGAGGAGATGCATGCGTCAAGCGACAACTCGCTGATTATCATCTCGCATCAGGAGCGCATCCTCAACATTGCGGACGAGATTGTCGTTCTGGCAAACGGAACCGTTCAGGCAAAGGGACGCAGGGATGACATTCTTCCCGAGCTTTTAAAGGGTACAGAGGGCTGCCGGTTCTATCAGCAGTCATAACGAACAGAAAGGAACAACCATCATGGATGAGATACAGAAAAATCTGCTGGAGCAGGTAGCCGGGCTACATGAGATGCCCGCCGGTGCCTACAACATCCGTGCCAACGGAAAGAGTGCGGCGCGTGCTACGACAGCCCATATTGATATTGTGACAAAGACCGGCAAGCAGGGAATTGATATATTAATCAAGCCCGGAACGAAGAATGAGAGCGTACACATTCCCGTCGTTTTAAGCCAGAGCGGTCTGACGGAGATGGTATACAACGACTTCTATGTAGGCGACGACTGCGACGTTACCATCATTGCCGGGTGCGGTATTCACAACAGCGGAGACGCCGACAGCAAGCACGACGGCATTCATTCCTTCTACATTGGAAAGAACTCACACGTAAAATATGTGGAAAAGCATTACGGAAGCGGCGACGGCAAGGGTGAGCGCATCATGAATCCCGAGACGGTCGTTGAGCTCGGCGAAAACAGCTTCATGGAGATGGAGATGGTTCAGATCAAGGGCGTGGACTCCACCGTCCGCTCGACCAAGGCGACGCTCGCTGACGGTGCAAAAATCATCGTCACGGAAAAGCTGATGACACACGGACACCAGACCGCACAGACCTCCTTCCACGTTGACTTAAACGGCGCAGGCTCGAGCGCAAACATCATCTCCCGCTCCGTCGCCAGAGACGAATCGACCCAGACTTTCCTCTCAAAGATCAACGGAAACAACCGCTGTGCCGGTCATTCCGAATGTGACGGCATTATTATGGATCACGCAAAGATCAGTGCAATCCCGGAGATCACCGCAAACGATCTCGACGCGGAGCTGATCCACGAGGCCGCCATTGGAAAAATCGCCGGTGAGCAGATCACCAAGCTGATGACACTGGGTCTGACCGAGGCTGAGGCTGAGGCACAGATTGTCAACGGCTTCCTGAAATAAACTTGTACCGCCATGCACACTACGCATAAAAAAAGGTCTCCCGGAGACAATGTCATTGTCAGGAGGCTTTTTTTATGCAAAAAAATCATACATCTGTAAACAGGCGGGAACGCAGTCTGAAAATCATGGACGGCAATACCGCAGCGGCACATGTCGCCTACGCATACAGCGAAGCTGCCGCAATCTATCCCATCACCCCCTCTTCCCCCATGGCAGAGCTGTGCGACAGCTGGGCTGCCGACGGCAGGGAGACAATCTACGGAACACCCCTGCAGCTTGTCCAGATGCAGTCCGAGGCTGGTGCAGCAGGCACCATGCACGGAGCACTGCTCTCCGGGTTGCTCGCCACAACCTTCACTTCCTCACAGGGACTGCTCCTCATGATCCCCAACCTCTACCGTATGGCGGGAGAACTGCTGCCGGGTGTTCTTCACGTTGCATCCCGTGCGCTGGCGACCCACGCTCTCTCCATCTTCGGCGATCACTCCGACATCTATGCCTGCCGCCAGACCGGCGTTGCCATCTGGGCATGTGCCGGAGTACAGGAGGTCATGGATCTGTCGCCTGTTCCCCACCTCGCCGCCCTCAGCGGCAGGATCCCCTTTATCAGCTTCTTTGACGGCTTCCGCACCTCGCATGAGCTGCAGAAAATATCCGTCTGGGATTATAAAACCTTAAAAGCATTCACAGATACGGAAGCCCTCTCCCGCTTCCGCGAGGACTGTCTCCATCCTCATCATGCGAAAATTTACGGCTCCGCCCAGAGTCCGGACACCTTTTTCCAGACGAGGGAGGCAGCTAACCCTTTCTACAATGCCCTGCCCGGCATTGTGGAACAGCAGCTCTCGAAAATCAATGCGGCGCTCGGCACCAACTATGGTCTGTTCGACTATTACGGCGCGCCGGATGCCACGCACGTCCTTGTCGCCATGGGAAGCATCTGTGAGACGATCCGCGAATACCTGCTCACCTGTCCCGATGAAAAATACGGTCTGATCAACGTCCACCTCTACCGCCCCTTCAGCACAGCGCACTTTATTCAAAAGCTGCCTGCCTCCGTGCGCCAGATCACGGTGCTGAGCCGCACAAAGGAGCCCGGCGCGCCCGGCGAACCGCTCTACCTCGATGTCATGTCCGCCCTTGAGCAGAGCGGTCTGCTCGCCGTCGGAACCGACCGGTGCGGCTCCCCCCATCCCGCCCTCCGCGTCTTTTCCGGACGCTACGGCTTAAGCTCGAAGGACACCACTCCCGGGCAGATCGCCGCCGTCTACCAGAACTATCAGAAGAAATTCTTCACGGTTGGCATCACGGATGACGTCACAGGTCTGTCGCTGCCCCTTGACGCTGCCTTCGCGCCTCCCGCCCCCGACACCGTGTCCTGCAAGTTCTGGGGGCTGGGCGGGGACGGCACGGTCAGCGCGACGAAGAATATTGTCAAGATCATCGGCACTCACACCGGAAAACAGGTGCAGGGCTACTTTGAATATGATTCCAAAAAGTCGAGAGGACTTACAATCTCGCATCTGCGTTTCAGCGATCATGCCATCCGCAGCGCTTACCTGATCCACAGTGCAGATTTCGCCGCCTGCCACAATCCGGTCTTTCTGCACAAATACAGAATGGCGGAGGAATTGAAGGACGGCGGCAGCTTCCTATTAAACTGCCCATACCGCGGGGCAGAGCTAGCCTCCTATCTCCCCGCCGCCTTTAAACAATACCTCTCGGAGCATTCTATCCGCTTCTATGTCATAGACGCGCTGAAAATCGGGAAGGAAACCGGTCTGAACGGCAGGATCAGCACCATCCTGCAGGCAGCCTTCTTCGCCGTGACCGGACTGCTGCCGGAAGCAGCCGCAAAGCGTCACATGAAGGAAGCCGCCCGGAACAGCTACGGGAAAATGGGCGGGAAAATACTCCGCATGAATGAGACGGCGATCGACCGTGGCTTTGCGGAGGTGGAGGAGATTTCCGTATCGGAATTAGCACTACAGCCGACTGAAAAAACAATGACCGATTTGGACAATTCTCCCCTCCCCACTCCCCCGGCTCTGGAACATTATGTCAAAACCATTCAGCAGCCGGTCACGGATCAGCGCGGCAACGAGCTTCCCGTCTCCGCCTTTCTGCCCTACTGCGACGGCGCAACCCCGCCCGGAAGCACGGCGCATGAGCGACGCGATATTGCCACGGAGCTCCCGAAGTGGCTGCCGGAGAACTGTATCCAGTGCAACCGCTGCTCCCTCGTCTGCCCGCACGCTGTCATCCGCCCTGCCGTTCTGGATGCTGTGCAGGCGGCACACGCGCCGGAGGGGATGCCGGTGCTTCCGATGACCGGACTGGACGATCATTCCTTCGCCATCGTCATCTCGGAGGTCGACTGTACCGGCTGCGGTGCCTGTGCCGCTGTCTGTCCCGGAAAGCAGGGGAAAAAGGCGCTGGAAATGCATCCCGCAGAGACGAATGGGAAAGTAGCGGCTTCCCTGACACAGCGCTGCTTCGATTATGCCAAGCCCCTTCTGCCCGCGCACGACGCATTGGAGAAATACGCGCCCCATACGGCAAAGGGAAGCCAGTTCCGGCTCCCTCTCATGGAGTTCTCGGGTGCCTGCTCCGGCTGCGGCGAAACGCCTTACGTCAAGCTGCTGACCCAGCTTTTCGGTCCCGATCTCTATCTTGCCAACGCCACAGGGTGCAGCTCCATCTGGGGAAATTCCTCCCCATCCTGCGCCTACACCACGGATGCGGACGGTCATGGACCGGCGTGGTCAAACTCCCTGTTTGAGGATGCCGCGGAGTTTGGTCTCGGAATGCTCCTCGGCGCAAAGGCGCATATACCGAACGCTTCCTGCTGGGTCATCGGCGGAGACGGCTGGGCGTACGACATCGGCTTCGGCGGTCTCGACCATGTACTGTCCACCGGCCGGAATATCAATCTGCTCGTGCTCGACACAGAGGTCTATTCCAACACGGGCGGTCAGGCATCCAAGGCAACGCCGCTGGGAGCCACCGCCAAGTTCCTTTCCGGCGGAAAGCGCACGCGCAAAAAGGATCTCGCTTCCATCGCCATGACCTACGGGGATGTCTACGTCGCGCAGATCGCTCTGGGTGCCGATTTCAACCAGACACTCCTTACGTTGACTGAGGCAGCCGCCTATCCGGGGCCGTCCCTCGTCATTGCCTACGCGACCTGCATTGCGCATGGCATACGTTCCGGGCTCGGCTCCTCCTGCCACGAAATGAAAAAGGCGGTCGATGCGGGATATTTCCACCTCTTCCGCTTCAATCCCTCCCTGCGCGCACAGGGGAAAAATCCCTTTCACCTCGACAGTAAGGAGCCGGTCCTTGACTACGAGACCTTCCTTGATGGGGAAATACGCTATGACGCGCTCCGACAGTCCTCGCCCGAACAGGCAGAAGAACTGTTTGCCGAGGCATCGGCAGACGCTGCTGACAGATACCGCCAATTAAAAAGACTGGAAGCCTTTTACGCTCCCAGCCCATAATCTTATCTCTTCTCCGCATATGCCCTGACACTGTCCCGGAGCCGGTTAAGCCCCTCTTCCAGCCGCGCTCTGGGACAGGCTGTATTCAGCCGGATAAACTTCTTCCCCGGCTTTCCATACTCCTCTCCCTCCGTCAGATACAGTCCGCTGTGCTCCCTGATAAAATGGACAAGCTCCGTCGCATTGTGTGTCACATACCCGCAGTCCAGCCAGAGCAGATAGGTCGCATGCGAGGGCACGACGCAGATTGCGGGAAGCTCCCGCTCCACAAAGTCGCGCACAAGCTGTTTGTTGTCCGCCAGATACTGACGCAGTTCCTCCAGCCACGGCTCTCCCTTTTCAAAGGCCGCCACCGCCGCGCAAACGGCAAAGCTGTTCGGCTCCGCCACCTCATCCGTATTCAACCCCCGGTTCAGTTTATGTCGGATCACCGGATTCGGCACCATCACCGCAGCCGTCTGGATTCCCGGGATGCTGAAAGTCTTCGTCGGGGCGATACAGGTAATGCTGTTCTCCCGACAGGTTTCCGACACGGAAGCGAAAGGAATGTACTCATAGCCCGGATCTGTCATATCGCAATGGATCTCATCGGACAGCACGAGCACATGATGCTTCGCACAAAGCTCTCCGATTTTTTCCAGCGTCTCCCGGTTCCAGATCTTTCCCACCGGATTATGCGGATTGCAGAGCAGCATCAGCGTCGTCTGGGGATCGCTCAGCTTCTTTTCCAGATCGGCAAAGTCGATATGATACTCCCGTCCGTCATAGACCAGCGGACTCTCCAAAATGTTTCTTCCGTTGTTGCGTATGGAATTAAAGAAAATATTATACACCGGCGTCTGTACCAGCACATTTTCTCCGACGGTCGTCAGCTTCCGCACCGCGCTGGAAATTGCCGGCACGACGCCGGTACAGAAGATCAGCCAGTCGCGCTCGAAGGTGATGTGATGCCTGCGGCTCCACCAGCCGATATAGGCGTCATACCAGTCCTCCGTCACGATGTTATAGCCGAAGATGCCATGCGACGCCCTCTCGCTGATCGCCTCGCGGATCTCCGGTGCCGTCTCGAAATCCATATCCGCCACCCACATGGGCAGCTCCCTCTCCGTTACATCCCACTTCAAAGAGCCGGTATTGCGCCGCTCTGTCAGCTTATCGAAATCATACATCCGTCAATCTTCCTTTCGGTCTCTCTCCCACTCGGCTCTGTCAGACTTCTTATCGATCGTTTCCGCCTCAATCTTCGTCTGATCGATCTTCACCCGTCTGCCGTCCATAATCAGCTCTCCGATGCGGTCTGCGCGGATGATGCCGCCCTTGGGGTTAAATACGCTGTCCACCTCACCAATGATCTCAACATCCGCCTGCGAGTATTCAAAGGCAAGATTTGTGTTGATCAGACGGCAGTTCTTCATGACAAGATTGTCAATGTAGCACATTCCCTGCAAGCTCTCGATCGTGCAGTTGATCAGCGTGATATTGCGGGAATTCCAGCCGAGGTACTCGCCCGAGATAAAGGAATCGTACACCGTCACATTCTCCGCGTTCCAGAAAGCGTCCTTGGAAAGCATTCTGGAGTGGCAGATCTCGATATTCTCGCCTCCGTCGAAGCTGTAGTTGCCCACCAGCGTAAAGTCCTTCGCCCTGACATTCTTACAGTTCATGGCAAAGTAATCGCCTCTCGCCGTCACCTGCTCCATATCAATGTCCTGACAGTTCCACAGGGTCTCCGCAGCGTTCGGGAAGTCCACATTCTTCAGCCTGACGCCCCTTGCCCGCCGGAAGTTCTTCGGCGCCTCTATGACCGTATCGGAAACCGAAATATTGTCCACATACCAGATTCCCGCCCTCGCCATGTCAAACAGCGTGGAATTTGTCATCGTAACGTTCTTTGTGTACCACAGCGGATATTTCCATTTAAAAAGGCAATTATCGATCTCAAGGTTACTGCTCTCCTTTAAGGGCGACTCCCCATCAGCAAAAGTGCAGAAGCTGATGCGCGCATCCTGTGTTCCGTAAAGTGCCCTCTCCCCACTCAAGGTCTGCTGAATTATCTCTTTCATTGCTCTCTCCATTTCATTTCTGCTAAAAATCGCGCTTTTTCGCGTCTTATACTATACTACTCTATCTTTTGTAAATCTGCAAATCCTAATCGTTTTTTCTTGAATTTTTAATAAATTTGTGTAAGATGTAATGTGCAGACTACGGAAAGGCAAGGTTGTTCGTATGAAAAAGTATGAAATGGATTTATGCACTGGTTCTCTCTGGAAAAAAATATTTATGTTCAGCGTTCCGCTGATGTTCACCAATATCCTCCAGGTCGTATTCAATATGTCCGATCTGGCTGTTGTCGGGAACTTTGTCGGCCCGATTGCGCTCGGTGCGGTCGGCTCCACAAGTATTCTTGTCACACTGTTCACGGGCATACTGATCGGGCTTGCAGGCGGCATCAACGCCGTGACTGCCCTGTTCATCGGCTCAGGAAATAAAACGGAATTAAAACAGACCGTACATACCGCCGCACTCATCTCTCTTGCTGCCGGCGTATTGATTACGGTTCTCGGAATCGCCTTCTCGCGCCCGATACTGACACTGATGCACACAAAGGACGAGCTGATCAACGATGCCGTGCTCTATCTGCGAATCTATCTCCTCGGCATGCCCGCACTCGGTCTGTACAACTTCGGCAACGCAGTTCTGAGCGCCAGCGGCGATACCAAGAGACCGCTCTATTACCTGTCTTTCGCCGGTGTGCTCAATGTCCTTCTGAATCTATTCTTTGTCATTGTATGTAAAATGGGCGTTGCAGGGGTTGCGGTCGCAAGTATTCTGTCCCAGTACCTCTCAGCAGTCCTGATCCTCCGCGTGCTGTTCAAGAGCTCTGCGGCTTTCGGCTTACAATTAAAGGAATTGCGGATCACTCCCGACAAGGCAGGCCGCATCCTGAAAATCGGCATTCCGTCGGCTTTCCAGTATGCCCTGTTTGCAATCGCCAATCTCTTCGTCCAGACCGGTGTCAACAGCTTTGATCACGTAATGGTGGAGGGCAACTCCGCTGCGGCAAATGCCGATCCGCTGGTCTACGATATGATGGCAGCCTTCTACACCGCATGCTCCAGCTTCATCGCCCAGAACTATGGGGCGAAGAAATCCGACCGTATTTTAAAGAGCTATCTGATCTGCCTGCTGTATTCCTTCGTCGTAGGGCTTGTACTGGGTGTCGGGCTGTATCTGCTGCGCTATCCCTTCCTGTCGCTGTTTACGAGCGATACAACGGTCGTAGACGCCGGAATCAGACGTCTTTCAATCATGGCGCTATCCTACTCCGTTTCCGCCTTTATGGACTGCACAATCGCCGCATCCAGAGGAGTGGGAAAGAGCATTGTCCCCACAATTGTTGTCATCATGGGTTCCTGTGTCTTCCGTATCGTCTGGATCTATACGATTTTCGCCCATTTCCGCACCATTCAATCGCTCTATCTGCTCTATGTTTTCTCATGGATGATCACTGCGATTGCGGAAATCATATACTTTGTCATAGTCTACAGGAAAGTAAAACCGCAGGCATAATAAGTTCTGTTCGGAAAATACTTGAAAAAAGGCTCCGCCAATCCATGGGATTCCATGATTTGACGGAGCTTTTATTTTCGGGCATTAAGATGGGGCCTATAGGGCTCGAACCTATGACCCTCTGCTTGTAAGGCAGATGCTCTC